>Ga0209159_1000230_pt1 | contig 54932 bp, 45 predicted proteins | sample GraSoiAngelo_144_FD_185901 | JGI IMG/M metagenome (GOLD analysis project Ga0209159, IMG submission 185901) | Grasslands soil microbial communities from the Angelo Coastal Reserve, California, USA - 14_1009_02_40cm (SPAdes) (version 2) | ecosystem: Environmental > Terrestrial > Soil > Grasslands ...
GGCGCTCACGCGTTCGAATTACCGCGTTCGAGCGGCGGCTTTGCCGCCGTACTCGGGGGGGGGAGGTTCGGAAGGGAGGCGCAGCCCCCCTCCGAGGAATACGCGCGGTCGAGGATCTCGACGATGTGGAGCACGCGCACCGGCGAGCCAGCCTCGTGGAGCCCCTGCTGGATCTGGAGGATGCAGCCAGGATTGGCGGTGACGACGGCCGAGGCCCCGGTGCCGAGGACGTGGCGCACCTTGCGCCGCAGCAGGCGGCCCGCCATCTCCGGCTGCGTGAGGTTGTAGATCCCCGCCGAGCCGCAGCACCAGTCCGACTCCGGCAGGTCGACGACGCGCAGCCCGGGAATCTGCGCCAGCAGCGCGCGCGGCGCCGTACGGATCTTCTGGCCGTGCACGACGTGACACGGATCGTGGTACGTGACCGTCATGGGCACCGGCTGCAGCGGGCCGCGCAGTGCCGCCCCCGCGAGGAACTCGGCGACGTCGCGCACGGTGGCGGCGAACCGCCGCGCGCGCTCGGCCCAGGCCGGATCCTCGGCGAGGAGCGTGCCGTAGGCCTTCATGTGCGCGCCGCATCCGGACGTGTTCACGACGATGGCGGCGACGCGCTCGCCCTCGAACGCCTCGATCGTGCGCCGCGCCATCTCCAGGGCGCGCGCGTGGTCGCCGCCGTGGGCGTTGAGGGCGCCGCAGCAGCCCTGCCCGGCCGGCGCCACGACGTCCCAGCCGTTCCTCGCCAGCACCCGTGCCGTCGCGCGGTTGTGCGCGCCGAAGACCACCGACTGCACGCAGCCGGTGAGCATCGCGACGCGCCCGCGGCGCGCGCCCGCGGCCGGCGTGAGCGCGGGCAGCGGCGCGCGTCCGGCGGCGGGCAGCGGCGGCAGCAACGCCTCCCACGCCGGCAGCGTGCCGGGCAGCGCGCGGATGAGACCGCTCGTACGCACGAGCGCCTGCAGCCCGCTCGCCTGGTAGAGGCGCAGGCCGGCGGCGGCCAGCCGCAGCATGCGCGGGTGACGCAGAAGCAGGTCGAAGTTGATCCAGCGAAACGCGCGGCGCACGGGCCCCCCGGGGCGCTGCCGCTCGATCTCCGCCTTCGCCGCCTCGATCAGGCGGCCGTACGGCACGCCGGCCGGGCACACCGTCTCGCACGCGCGGCAGTCGAGGCAGAGCGACAGGTGCTGCACGGTCGAGTCGGACAGGCCGATTCGTCCCTCCGCGAGCGACCGGATGAGAACGATGCGCCCCCGCGGCGAGTCCATCTCGGTGCCGAGCTCCGAGAAGGTCGGACAGGACGCCAGACAGAGACCGCAGTGGACGCACTGGTTCACGCCCTCGACGCTGAGGCCGTGCAGCGTGAGCGGCGCTGGAGTCTCGGACGTCGCGTGCGCCATCGCGCGTCAGATCCCGCCGACGAAGCGGCCGGGGTTGAGCACGTTGTTCGGATCGAGCTGCGCCTTGATGCGCTGCATGAGACGGCCGGCGGCGCCCGCGTCGTCCCACACGGGCAGCGCGGACTTCACCGGCAGCGGCGCCCACGTCACGGACGCGTGGCCGCCGCCCGCGTGCGCGGCGGCGCGCCAGTCCTCCAGGACGGCGGCGATGGGCGCCGCATCCTGCCGCTCGCCCTCGGCGCGCAGGGTGGCGGTGACGTGGCCGACGCCGGCGTGCGCGCACCACGCGCTGGCGAGCCCCCGCTGCCGCGCCGCCTCCGCCCCCTGCTCCATCGTGTCGGCGACGACCCCCGGCAGCACACTCAGGGTCATCATCGCCGCCGGCGCGTCGAAGGCGTCGCGCGCGGCCGCCGCCAGGCGCTCCCAGAGCGCCGGTGGCAGCGGCGCGGGCTTGGCGCCGCCGCATGGCGCGACCACGCTCGCGAGCGCCGCGACTTGCCAGTCCACCTGCTCGCCGAGGCCGTCGAAGCCGACGGCGAGCGTCGCCGGCGCCGGCGGCAGCCCGAGGGCGGCGCCCGCCGGCGCGTCCATCAGGTCCACGGCGTTCGGGATGAGGTCGCTCGCGAGCAGCGCGCGCACGGCGGCGCCGGCGTCCTCGAGCCGTTCGAAGCGCACGGCCACCAGCCGCTCCTCGTCGGGCACCGGCCGCAGCTTCACGGTGGCCTCCACGATCACGCCGAGCGTGCCGTAGGAGCCGATGAAGAGCTTGGGCAGGTCGTAGCCTGCGACGTTCTTCACGACCTTGCCGCCGCCGTGCACGACGGCGCCGTCGGCGGTCACCACGGTGACGCCGATGAGCAGGTCGCGCGCGGTGCCGTACAGATGACGGCGTGGCCCCGACGCGTTGGCGGCGAGCACGCCGCCGAGCGTCGCGCGCGCCGCGTCGGGCGGATCGAGCGAGAGCCACTGGCCGCGGGCGCGCAGGGCCGCCTGCAGCGCGGCGACGGTGACGCCGGCCTGCGCGGTCGCCGTGAGGTCGCCGGGCTCGTGCTCGACGAGCGCGCTGAGCCGCGTGAGCAGGAGCACCAGCCCGGCGCGCGCCGGCGGCACGCCGACGCCGACGGCGCTGCCGCCGCCCCACGGCACGACGGGCACGCCCGCCTCCGCCGCCTGCGCGATGACGGCCGCGACCTCGTCCACGCTGCCGGGCCGCACCGCCGCCTCGGGCGTGCGGCCCTCGATCACGTACGGCGACAGCTCGATGCCGGCGAGGACGTGGGCGGGGCCGACGATGGCGCGGAGCTTGTCGAGCAGCGGCACGATGCGCCCGGCGCTAGAAGCGCTGCGCCAGGCCCTGAGTCTCGATGGCGTGGGGACGGTACGCCACGGGCCCCGTCTCGACGCACGACTTTCGCGTGGGGAACACCTTGCCGGGATTGCAGAGACCACGGGGATTGAACGCGTCCTTGAGGCGCTGCATGAACGCGAGGTCGGCGGCCGTGAAGATGAACGGCATGAAGTCGGCCTTCTCGAGCCCGATGCCGTGCTCGCCCGAGATCGAGCCGCCGACCTCCGCACACACCTTCATGATCTGCGCTCCGGCGTCGACGACACGCGCCTCCTCGCCGGGCTTGCGCGGATCGTACAGGATGTTCGGATGCAGGTTGCCGTCGCCGGCGTGGAACACGTTGCCGACGCGCAGCCCGTGCGCGGCGACGATCTCGTTCACGCGCCCCAGCACGTACGGCAGCTTCGTGCGCGGGATGACGCCGTCCATCACCATGTATGCGGGCGAGACGCGCCCGTAGGCGCCGAACGCGGACTTGCGACCCTTCCAGAGCAGCTGGCGCTCGGCCTCGCTCGCGGCCGTCCGCACCTCGCGCGCGCCCGCGTCGCGGCAGGCGGCGACGATCCGCTCCGCCTGCGTCTCCATGGCCACCGCGAGACCGTCCAGCTCGATCAGCAGCGCGGCCGCCGCGTCGCGCGGGTAGCCGCAGCCGAACGCGTCCTCGACCGCCTGGATCGTGAGCTGGTCGATCATCTCCACCGCCGCCGGCACCAGGCCGCGTGCGATGATCGCAGACACCGCCGCCGACGCCTGCTCGATGCGGTCGAACACGGCGAGCACCGTCTTCACCGCCTGCGGCTTCCGGAGGATCCGCACGACGATCTTGGTCGCGATCCCGAACGTGCCCTCGGAGCCGACGAACACGCCGGCGAGGTCGTAGCCGAGCGCGTCGCGCGTGCGACCGCCGAGCCAGACGATCTCGCCATCGGGCAGCACGACCTCGAGTCCGAGCACGTGGTTGACGGTGACGCCGTACTTGAGCGTGTGCGGACCGCCGGAGTTGGTCGCGATGTTGCCGCCGATCGTGCACGCCTGCTGGCTGGACGGATCCGGCGCGTAGTAGAAGCCGCGCGGCCCCACCGCCTGTGACAGGTGCAGGTTCACGAGGCCGGGCTCGACCACCGCGATCTGGTTGTCGTAGTCCACCTCGAGGACGCGATTCATCCGCATCAGCGAGATCACGAGGCCGCCCTCGGCGGGCAGACAGCCGCCCGCGAGCCCGGTACCGGCGCCGCGCGCCACGAACGGAATGGCCTCGCGGTTCGCCAGCCGCACCACGGCCGACACCTGCTCGACGGAGGTCGGGAACACGATGAAGTCGGCGAGCGCTCGGAAGAGCGTGAGACCGTCCGACTCGTACACCAGCAGCTCGTCGGGCTCGGACAAGACACCGTCGGCGCCGACGAGCGCCTCGAGCTCGCGGCGCAGGACGGGCTTGCGACCGGCGGTCAGCGTGGCCATGGCTCGGCCTGAGTATACCGCCGCCGCGTCAGGCGGCGCGCGCGGCGAGGACGGGCGGGATGCGCTTGAGATCCGCCACGAAGCGCTCCATCTCTGCTCGGCGCGTGGCGTCGTCGGGCGCCCGTAGGATCGCGGAGGGGTGGGCGGTGGCCATCACGTGCGGCGCCCAGCGAGCCCGGACCCACTCGCCGCGCTGCCGCGTCACGCGGAACCTCGGGCCGATCAGCGTCCGGGCGGCGGTGGCACCGAGGCACACGAGCACCACCGGCTCGATCACGTCCAGCTCCGCCTCGAGCCACGGCAGGCACGCCGCGATCTCCATCCGGTCGGACGTGGCGTGGATGCGCCGCTTGCCGTTCGGCTCCCACTTGAAGTGCTTCACGACGTTGGTGGTGACGTACACGTCGGTGCGCGCGATGCCGTCCGCCTCGAGGGCGCGGTCGAGCACGCGTCCGGCGGGGCCGACGAACGGCTTGCCCGCGAGGTCCTCGTCGTGGCCGGGCTGCTCGCCGGCCATCATCACGCGCGCGCGGCGCGGGCCCTCGCCGAAGACCGTCTGCGTGGCGCGCGCCCACAGCGGGCAGCCGCGGCATCCCGCGGCCGCCGCGCGCAGGGCCGCCAGCGTGCGGCGCTCCGGCAGGAAGTCGGCCGCGGAGCCGGTGGCGGGCACGCGCCGCGCCGTCACGCCACGCCCCAGACCAGACGCCACAGGTCCGCCGGCGGACGCCGTCCAGACGCGCGCCGCGTGGCGGCCACGCGCGCCGCCGCCGTCGCGAGCCGCTCGGTCACGCGCGCGCCGAGCCCGACCATGCGCGCCAGCGGCAGGTCGGCCTCGAGCGCGGCCAGCACGAGGTCGTCGAAATGCACCTCGTGGAAGTGTGTGGCCGGATACGGGTTGTCGCAGACGAGCGCCTCGAGCACGGCGCGCACGTCGCCGCGCCGCGCCTCGAGCGCGACGGCCAGCCACTGCTGCGCGTCGGGCAGGAGCGGCAGCGCGCGGAGGAGTGCCGCGCGCTGACGCGCGTCGCCGCTGCGACGCCGGCGCTCGATGAATCCTTCGAGGTCCGCCGCCGCGTGGTCCGCGGCGAGCCGCAGCCAGGCGGCGCGGGTGGCGTCATCGATGCCCCACGCCTCGAGCGACCAGTCCACGCCGAGCGCCGAGAGGGCCGTGCGCTCGGCGGCGTCCAGCGCGAGCGGGGCGGCGCCGAGACGACGGCTCGCCTCAGCGAACGCGGTCTCGAGCGTGCGGACGTCGGGCGCGGCCGCGACCTCGCGCAGCCACGCGCGCCGGGCGGGGACGCGCCGCGCGACCAGCTCGAGCAGGTGCGCGGCGAGCGGCGATCGCGCGAGAGTCACCACGGAGCGTTCCTCGACCTCATCCCGGGACCGGGGCGAGCGGAATGCCGCCGAGTCACAGGGCCAGCAGCGTGCGGGCGGCGGCGACGATCGCGGCGGCGTCGATGCCGTAGTGGCGATAGAGATCGGCGCGCGCGCCGGACTGCCCGAAGTCCTCGACGCCGAGCGCCTGCTGAGGAACGCCGAGGGCGCCGCCGATGAATCCGAGCGCGTGCGAATGGCCGTCGAGGACGGACACGACGGGCACGTCCTCCTCGTCGGCGGCGACGAGCGTCTCCAGCCACGGCCGCGGCGCGCGCAGCCCGCGATAGAGCCGGTCGGGGCTGGTGACGACGAACACGTTGGCAAAGACGCCGTGCCCGGCGAGGGCGCGCGCCGCCTCGAGCGCCTCGGTCACCATCACGCCGGCGGCGAAGAGGTGCACGGCGCGGTCGGCGGCATACCCGCTGCGGTCACGCGCGTCGCTCAGCCGATAGCCGCCACGCAGAACGGCGTCGCGATACTCGGGAGTCGTCGCGGGCGCCAGCGCCTGGCTCACGGGGCGCGTCGACAATCTCAGGTAGAGGCTCTCGCCCTCGCGAGCGGCGATGGCGGCGAGGCCGTCGAGCAGGATCCACTCCACCTCACGCGCGAAGGCCGGTTCGAAATAGGCGATGGCGGGCAGCGCGACGCCGATCGAGGGCGTGATCACCGACTGATGCGCGCCGCCCTCGGGCGACAGGGTGACCCCCGACGGCGTCGCGGCCACGACGAAGCGGCCGCCCGCGTAGAGCGCGTGGTAGAGGGCGTCGAGACCCCGCGGCACGAACGGATCGTAGAGGGTGCCGATCGGCAGCAGCGTCGTCCCCGACAGCTCCGCGGTGAGCCCGAGCGCGCCGAGCAGGAGGAAGAGGTTGTGCTCGGCGATGCCCAGCTCGATGTGACGGCCCGCGGGCGATTCCCTCCACGCCATCGCCTGCGGCGCGTCGGCGAACGGATCCGGCCGCGCCTCGGCCGCGTAGACGCCCTTGCGGTTGATCCAGCCCGCGAGGTGCGTCGTCACCGCGACGTCGGCGGACGCGGTGACGATCGCGTCGCCCTCGGGGCGGCGGCCGAGCGCGCCGAGCACGCGGCCGAACGCCTCTTGCGTGGACATCGCGCCCTCGTATGTCTCGTCGAGGTTCGTGGGGACGCTCGGCGCGGCCGCGCGCCGCGGCGCCGTCCAGAGCGGCGGCAGCCCGCGCACGTACGCCGCCTCCGCGCTCGCGGGATCGAAGCCGGCCCACTCCTCGCCCGGCGCCACGCCGAACGCGTCCCGCAGCTCGGCGATCTGCGCGGGGCTCGTGACCATCGTGTGGTTGAGGGGATCGGCTGCGGAGGGCAGCCCCCAGCCCTTGATCGTGTCGGCCAGGATCACCGCCGGCCGCCCGCGCTCGCGCTCTGCCTCGTCGAGCGCGTCGAGGATCGACGCGAGGTCATGGCCGCCGACGTCGGCGACGAGCGCGGGCAGCGCGTCGTCGGCCACGTCGGCGAGGGCGCGATCGAGCTCGGCGTCGAGCGCCCCGTCGGGCGTCGTCACCAGCGTCTTGCGCACGGCGCCCGCGGGCAGCCGCAGCAGGCGCTGGTAGTCGCGGCTCGGCATCGTCTCGAGCCGGCCGCGCAGCCGCTCGCCGCCGGGACGCCGGAACGCGGCCTCGAGGGTGCGGCCCCACCGGAGCTCGCGGACGCGCCATCCGTGGGCGCGAAAGAGATCGCCGAGCTGACGCGTGCGCGTCTCTGGCACGACGCGGTCGAGGCTCTGGCGATTCACGTCGACGATCCAGAGGACGTCGCCGCCGAGCCGCGTGAGCGCCGCCTCGCCGAGCGCCTCCCACACGTTGCCCTCGTCGAGCTCGGCGTCGCCCACCATGACCACGAAGCGCTCGGGCGCACGGGCCGCGCCGTGATCGACGAGGTAGCGCGTCGCGAGGGCGCCGAATGTCGTCATGACCGCGCCGAGCCCCATCGAGCCGGTCGACAGGTCGACGACGTCGGGGTTCTTGCGGCGGCTCGGGTACGCTTGCAGGCCGCCGAACGCGCGCAGCGTCGCGAGCCGCGCGCCGTCGAGCCGACCGCGCAGGAACTGGATCGCGTAGAAGGCCGGCGCCGCGTGCGCCTTCGTCGCTACCACGTCGCCCGGGCGGAGGGCCTTGAAGTAGAGCGCGGTCAGCAGGCTCACCACCGACGCCGACGACGCCTGGTGGCCGCCGACCTTCGTGCCGTCGGCGCTCGGCCGCGCGTTGGCCTCGTGCACCATCCACGTGGAGAGCCAGAGCACGCGGCGCTGGATGCTCTCGAGGATCTCGAGCTCGGTCACCCGGCTCTCCGTCCCCAGAACGCCCGGTCGCCGTCTCGGAAGGCGAGGCAGCGGAACCCATCCCACTTGGGCTCGAAGAGCCAGTCGTCGCCGGGTGCAAGCGCGTCGACGGCGAGCGCCTCCATCGGCGGGTACGGCGGCCGGACGGCCAACTCGAGCTCGGGGAAGCCGGCGGCGGGCGTCATCGAGCCTCAGTATATGCAGGATAGAGATCGGCGAGATCGAGGAGCGCCGACGCAGGATCGAGGAGCGTCACGGGTCCCCCGGGACGCTCAAAGCGCCCGGTCGGCGGCGGGGATCGGCCCAGCGATCGAGACCCCGGTCGGGCCCCTTTCCAGAACGGGCTAACGACAAGACATGTGCCACGCCGGCCCGACATACAAATATCCGTCTTCATTAACATAATTGGCCATACCGTGGTGTCGGTTCCGAGCTTCTGGCCAATTTCAACGCAATTGGCCATTTTCTTGGCAGGGTCGCTTCGGCTAGAATCACGGGGACGATGGATACGATCCTGGTCATCGACGACGAGAGAAACATCCGAACGCTGGTCTCCCGTGTCCTCGCCCAGGACGATGTCGAGGTCCACACCGCCGGCACCGGCAAGGAAGGCCTCGAGCTCGCGGAAGAGCTCTCGCCCGATGTGTCCCTGGTGGACCTCCGGCTGCCCGACATGGACGGCATCCAGGTCGTCCGCGAGCTGAAGGCCAAGCACCCCGACAGCGCCGTGATCATGATCACGGCGTTCGGCCACATCGAGAGCGCGGTGGCCGCCATCAAGACGGGCGCGACCGACTACCTCGAGAAGCCCTTCCAGCACCTCGAGAAGTTGCGCATCTCGGTGAGCCGCGCGCTCGACGAGGTGAAGGCGCGGCGCGAGATCACGCGGCTCACGAAGCGCGAGGAAGGCAAGTACCGCACCGACCAGCTCATCGGCGAGTCCGACTCGACGCGGCGCCTGCGCGACATCATCGGCCAGCTCGCGCGGAGCGAGGCGCACACGATCCTCATCCACGGCGAGAGCGGCACCGGCAAGGAGCTGGTGGCCAAGGGCCTGCACTACGAGAGCGCGCGGCGCAACTTCCCGTTCATGGAGGTCAACTGCGCGGCCATCACGGAGACGCTCTTCGAGAGCGAGCTGTTCGGCCACGAGAAGGGCGCCTTCACCGACGCGCGGGCGACCAAGAAGGGGCTCATGGAGCTGGCCGACCGCGGCACGCTGTTCCTCGACGAGGTCGGAGAGATGTCGCCGAACAGCCAGGCCAAGGTGCTGCGCTGCCTGCAAGAGCGGATGTTCAAGCGCGTCGGCGGCACGCGCGATATCAAGGTCGACGTCCGCGTCATCGCCGCGACGAACCGCTCGCTCGAGACCATGGTCAAGGAGAGCAAGTTCCGCGAAGACCTCTTCTACCGGCTCAACGTCATCCCGATCACGATCCCGCCGCTGCGCGAGCGCACGGAGGACATCCTGCCGCTGGCGCGCCACTTCCTGGCGGAGGCGAACCGGACGTTTCACAAGATGGTCCGCCGCTTCGCGCCGGAAACGGAGGTGCTGCTGCTCGGCTACGCGTGGCCCGGCAACGTCCGCGAGCTGAAGAACCTCGTCGAGCGGATGGTGATCCTGTCGACCAGCGAGTCGATCGACGTGCACAACCTCCCGGCGCAGTTCTCGCAAGGACCCGAGGGCCGGCCCGCCGAGGATTCGCCCCCCACGGCGCGCACGCTCGCCGCCGTGGAGCGCTCGTACATCCTCAAGGTCATGCAGCAGGTGAAGGGCAACAAGAGCGAGGCTGCCAAGGTCCTCGGCATCACCCGCCAGACTCTCCGTAAAAAGCTGACCGAAGGCTAGTTTCGGGCCCGGCCCGGCACTGGTCAGTTCCTCGCCACAGCGCGACTGCCATCCGGTCCGATCGGTTAGGAATCAGCCGGACACGAGGCCTTTCGGACGTCCGCGCATCTCCATTTAATGAATAGAATCCGATATTTGAGGCCAGGGGTTCGGGTTTGGTACTCCCCTTGCTCCTTCTCCGCACGACACAGCAAATCCAGCGCGAGGAGCGGGGGATGAGATTGGTGGTCAAGAAGCTGGAAATCGCAGACCTCGGGCAGCTGCAGTCGCTGGTGATCGAGCACCTGGACGGAATCGAGTCCGGTCTCACGGTGATCGACTCTCGCCTGCTGCTGGGTCACGCCACCATGGACATCGTCGCGCTCGACGCTGACGGCACGCTCGTGCTCGTGACTGCCGGCTTCACCGCCGACGAGGAGATGCTGCTGAAGGCGGTCGAGGCGTACTCCTGGTGCCTCGAGTATCCCGACGCCATTCGTCGCCTCTACCCTTCGGTCGAGATCTCCGCCGCGCGGCCGCCGCGTCTGATGTTCGTGGTCGAGCGGCTGCCCGACGCGTTCCACCGCAAGATCAAGCAGCTCGGCTTCTCCGAGGTCGACTGCGTGGAGTTTCGTTACCTCGACATGAGCGGCACGCCGGCCGCCTACTTCGACACCATCGCGCGGCTGCGGCGCGGCTCGGGCCTCGCCGAGTTCACGCCCGCGCCGATCGCCCGCCGCGTGGCCGACCTGCAGCCGCGGCGTATGCCGGAGCCGATGACGTCGGAGCGTCCGATGGAAAAGCTGGTGGACCGCGGAGACAAGGTGGTCCCGCTGGCGAGCGCGCCGAGCGCCGCGCGCGCAACGAGCGTGCGCCTGCAGAAGATGCTCAACACCCATGGCACGGGCCACGGCAACGCCGTCGCGCCGGTGATCGAGATCGGCATGCGCGCCGCCGCCGCGCCGACGCCGCGCGTCGAGCTTGCTGCGCCGCGGGCCGAGGCCGCGCACGTCGAGACGCCCATGCCGCGCATCGAGACGCCCGCGCCGCGTATCGAGACGCCCGCGCCCCGCATCGAGACGCCCGCGCCCCGCATCGAGCTGCCGGCGCCGCGCATCGAGCTGCCGACCGTCGAGATCGCGGCGCCGCCCGTCGAAGCGCCGCGCGTCGAGATCGTGGCCCCGGCCGTCGAAGCAGCGCCGGTCGAGATCGTCGAGATTGCCGCGCCGACTGTCGAAGCGGCCGCTTCGGAGGTCGAGAGCCCGGCGCCGCCCGTCGAGACCGTCATCGAGCCGATCGTGCGCCTGAGGCTGCGCGATGCGGTCGCCGCTCCGGCACCGGCCGCGGTCGCCCCAGCCCCCGCGCCCCAGGCGTCGAAGCCGCGCATCTCGTTCGCCGGGATCGCCAAGGAGCTGCTCGGGGCGGCGGCGCCCGCGCCCCGGCTCGAGGCGCCTGCGGTGATCCCGCGGCCGGCGGTCGAGAAGATCACGCGCGCCAGACTCGAGAACATCGCGGCCGCGGCGGCCGGCGCCAGCGCCGAGACCGATTCGGCGGTCGCCGTCGCTCAGGTGCCCGAGGCGAAGCCCGCGCCGGTGGTCGCCGCCGCCCCCAAGCCGGTGTTCACCGCGCCCAAGCCGGCGGCCGCGGCGCCTAAGCCGGCGGTCCCGGCGCCCAAGCACGTAGCGGCCGCTCCCAAGCCGGTGGTCGCCGCGCCTGCGCCGGCTGCGGGGGTGGCCGCGGCGCCCAAGCCGGCGGTCCCGGCGGCCAAGCCCGCGGCCGAAGCGCCCGCGCCGAAGCCGACCGAGCCGGAGTCGCCGGCCCACAACCTCCCGCAGGAGTTCGAGGGGCTCAAGTTCCCGAACGACGGCGTGCTGACGCGCCAGTGGATGGAGTTCTTGAACCAGATGGCCTCGAGCAAGTGAGCCAGGGAAAGGACACCATGACTTCCGCCTCCGCGCTTCGCGTGCTCGCCGTCGACGATAACTCGTCGCTGCTGCGCTTCCTCGTCTCCGCGTTCACCGCGAGCGGCTGTGCGGTCACGGCGGCCCCGACGGCCGAGGAGGCCCTCGACCGGATCGAGACCGACGCGTTCGACCTCGTGGTGTCCGACATCAAGATGCCGGGGCTGAGCGGCCTCGACCTGCTGCGCGCGGTGAAGGCCAAGCAGCCGGCGACGCCGGTGGTGCTGATCACGGGCGCGCCCTCGGTGAACTCCGCGGTCTTCGGACTGCGCCACGGCGCGTACGACTATCTGCCGAAGCCGTTCTCGATCAAGGAAGTTCAGGGAATGGTCGAGCGCGTGCGTGCCGACCGCGCCAAGTGGAACGGCCAGACGCCGCTGCCGTCAGGGCTCGCCGAGGAGCTGCACCGCCGGGAGGCCGGCGTCGAGATGCTGCTCCGCATCGGCGACCTCGCCCTGCAGGGCCTCGACCCGCAGGCGTTCATGGAGCAGACGCTGCGCCTGGCCACCGAGAGCCTCAAGAACGACGGCGGCCTCCTGCTGCTGCGCGACGAGCACGGCCACTTCACCTCCGCGCAGACCGGCGCGCCGGCCGTGGTCAGCGAGCTGCTGGGCCTGCTGCAGCTGGGCTTCGACCGCGTGGTCGCCACCGGGGGGCGCGAGGCCGTCGCGCTGACGCGGCCGGGCCACCGCCTGGACGTCGTGGCGGCCGCGATCCCCGGCGTCGACCGGTGCATGGGGGTCGTGTGCCTCGCGCGCCTGTCGGTGAACGGCGGATTCCTGCCGGACGAGCGGGACATGCTGCTGGGATTCGCGCAGACGACGGCGGTCGCGCTCCAGAAGCTCGTGCTGCGCGAGAGCCTCGAGCGTCACCTGGTCGACACCATCACTGCCTTCGTCAACGCCATCGAGTCGAAGGATCCGTACCTGAAGGGCCACTCGGCGCGCGTGGCGCTCTACGCCGTCGAGATCGCCTCCAGGATGGGGCTGGACGACGAAACCGTCCAAATCGTGAGCCGAGGCGCAATGCTCCACGATTTGGGTAAACTCTCCATCATGGACACGATCCTCCGGAAGCCGGACCGCCTGACCGACGAGGAGTTCGCGATCATCAAGGCGCACCCGGTGGTCGGCGAGCGCATCCTCAAGCCGCTGACCTTCCTCCATCGCGAATCGTGCGCGGTCCGCAGCCACCACGAGCGGTTCGACGGCACGGGCTATCCGGACGGCCTCAAGGGCGAGGACATCCCACTGGTGGCGCGCATCGTGACGGTGGCCGACGTGTTCGACGCGGTGACGTCGAACCGGCCCTACCGCACGGCGCTGCCGGTCGAAGCCGCGCGCGAGGAGATCGCCCGCGGCCGGGGCACCCACTTCGACCCGCAGGTGGCGGACGCCTTCGCGAGCATCCCGCTCGAGCGCCTGGTGGAGATCACCCGGCACTACGAGTCGCTCGTCAGCGCGCCCCTCCGGACCGGTGAGGGCGAGCTGGCGCGCGCAAGTTGAACCAGGCCAAAACTAGGATCCTCATCGTCGACGACGCGGGGCCCGTGGTCGTGCTCTGCGTGAACGTGCTACAGGCGCTCGGGTACGCCGTGAAGGGCGCGAACCGCGGCGAGACCGCGGTGGAGCTTCTGCGTAAGGAGCGATTCGACCTCATGGTCCTCGACTACAAGATGCCGGGCATGACGGGTTTCGACGTGTATCAGCAGGCGAAGGCGCTGTACCCTGATATCGCGGTTGTGCTGGTGACAGGCCACGGCTCGCCGGAGGTCGTCAACGAGGCCAACCGCATGGGTTTCGACTCGATCCTGTTGAAGCCGTTTACCTCTGAGGAACTGCGCGGGACCGTCGAGAAAGTGCTCACGGACCGCAAGCAGGACGCGCGCTGATGCCGTCGATCGGCGCGGAAACTCGCGGCCCGGCCGCGGCGGAGGGCATCATGGGCGCCGTGGTGAGGGCCCTCCAGTGGGGCCTGGACCGGATGTTGTCCGTGGGTTACGGCGTCGTCTACGACGCCATCTTCGAGCGCTTCCAGCCGTACCGGGATCTCCAGGCCGACGTGCTCGAGCTCGTCGAAAAGGGCGCGCCCCACGGGCCGCGCCGCGACGTGCACGTGCTCGACGTCGGCTGCGGCCCGGGCAACTTCACCTTCGTGCTCGCCGAGGCCGGCTTCTCCACGATCGGCCTGGAGGCGTACGCGGCGCTCGTCGAGCTGGCGCGCGAAAAGCGCCGCGCCAAGCGGCTGGCCAACCTGGCGTTCCGCCACGGCGATCTCGCCGAGGGCGCGGGCGGCCGCGACGGATCGTTCGACATGGTGGTGAGCATCCACGGGCTCTACGTGCACCCCGAGCCGCTCACGCTCCTGCATGAGGCGTGGCGCGTGCTCAAGCCCGGCGGCCACGCCGTGTTCGTCAATCCCACGCGCCGCGTCGGCCCCTGGTCGACGTTCCGCGAGATCAAGCATCGGGACGGGCTGCGCGCGGCACTCGCGAGTCTGTTGTGGCTCGTGCCCAACTCGATCTTCGAGGTCGCGCGCAAGCGCATCGGCCCGCACTACTGGGACGAGAATCAGTTCGCGGAGAACCTCAAAGCGGCCGGATTCACCGTCCTCGGGACGCGCCGGACGTTCCTCAACGGCGCGAGCGTGCTCGTCTGGGCGCGTCGGGACGTCGAGGACTCGTGAATGGCGCGGCAGCCAGCCCGGCCCGACGCCCTGACGGGCGAGCTCCTGACGGGGCGACACACCTCGGTGCGGACGGCGACTGAGCGTCTGATCGCGGTGGGCTACGGGCTCACCTACGACGCCGTGGTCTCGGGCTTCCCGCCCTACGAGCGCCTGCTCGAGGAGATCGCGACGCTCGTCGGGCGCTCGGCGCCCGCCGGCGCGTCGTCCAGCGTGCTCGACGTGTCGTGCGGCACCGGCACCGTCGCCGCGCGCATCGCCGGGTTGGGCTACCGCGTCACCGGACTCGACGCCGTCAGTCACCTCGTCGACGTCGCGCGCGAGCACTGGGGCGGCCGCGGCCTGGCCCTGACGTTCGAGCACCGCGACATCGCGTCCGATCCGCCCCTGGGCGACGCCACGTTCGACGTGATCGTGAGCATGCACACGATCTACTGGCATCCCCGGCCCGAGGCGATGCTGGCGGCCTGCCGCCGTGCGCTCAAGCCCGGCGGTCATGCGATCTTCCTCACCTACGGGCGGCCCGCGCGCGTGCTCTCCACGTTCCGCGAGGTCCGCGCCCGGCTGGGCACCCTGGAGGCGCTGCGCTCGCTCCGCTGGCTCCTGCCCACCGCGATCTTCGAGACGCTGCGGCACGTGGAGCGCCGCTACCTCAGCGAGCGTGAGTTCTGCGCCGCCGTGGCCGCCGCAGGCTTCGAAGTGCTCGAGAGCCGAGACACGTTCCTGGCCGGGATCAGCCGGCTCGCCTGGACGCGCGCCGCCTCTTAGCCCCGGTTAGTTTTCATCCGGTCGGTGCCATCCGGCCCGGCCATATCGAATAGGAATCACTCAGTTTTCGGGCCGCCTCGACCCTGGTCCTTGAGGCTTTACCATTGTATTTTCAGGTATTTGCAGGATACTCAAGGATTTGGTACTCGGATTGCTCACCGTATCGTGTCCCCGTCTCTGCGGGGACTGGCCCCTCATTGGGGGACCGACCTGGAGGCGGACCGATGATCACGTCGATTCGGGGGACAGGGATCCTGCTACTGTTGTTCGCCGCGACCTTCGCGGCGCCGGGCTATGCTAGCGCACAGCCACCGGTACCGCCGGAGTCGGGCGCGGTGCTCTATGAGACGACGGAAAACTTAAGCATGAGGGCATTGCAGGGCGGTCGTCGCAGGGCGATCTCGGAGCTGCTCGGCACCGCCGCGCGCGGCTCGGCGCTCTGCCCCGAGGCGCTCGTCAAGGATCTTGTGCCGCCGGTGCCATACTGCGTCCTCAACTCGACGGGCTCGGACAACATCAGCCTGACGACGGGCCTCGGCCAGTTCAACGGGACCGTCACCGTCGTGGTCCAGGAGATCCTCGCGGGCCACCCCACGCCCGACAGCCCGGAGGTCGTGATCGCGAAGGGGCGGTTCTCAGGCAAGATGGACTTCTCGCCGGCGATCGTCGGTGTCCCCGACCCGTTTCACCCCGGGAAGCTGATGCAGCTACCGCTTGGAAGCGTCGTCGGCTACCTGTCGCTGGACGGGTTCGCGAAGAAGGTGCCGTTCACCGGCGTGTTCCGGCTGCCGTTCGTGTTTCCGGCGCTGGCCGGGGATACGCCGCTCTATCTGGTCGATCCGCCGAACTTCGGCGTACCGCCGACGTTCGGCATCGCGCCGGTCGCGGCCAACGAGATGGCGATCGGCTTTCCGACGGTCAAGTTCGAAATTTCGTTCTGAGGCACGCCGCGGCACGGGGGGCGCGCCCCCTCCGAGGAGTGTGGGGAACGAGCGAGGCGAAGCCGTTTGAGGAACGGTGGGAATCGATGCCCGAACTCGTGGGGAACGTGATCGCGGTGGAGGAGCCCCCGCTCGACGTGCCGGCCGACATCCGGCGCCCGGACGAGGGCGTGGTGATCTCGCGCGGCACGCGCGTCTACCTCCGCACGCTCACCCGGAGCGATCTCGCCTGGCTCACGGAATGGGTCGACGACCCGTACCTGGAGCGGATGGTGGGCAGCGAGTTCCTGCACGCCTTCAAGCACGACTGGGACAAGGGGCCCGGCTTCCACGACGCCGTCATGAACGACCCCACCCAGATCGTCCTGATGGTGGAGGCGAATCGCGGCTGGACCAAGCCCGTGGGCGTGGTGCGGCTCTTCAACATCCACCTGCTGGAAGGCTACGCGTTCCTCGAGACGATCATCACCGATCAGCACGCGATCCGGCGGGGCTACGGCGTTGAAGCCGGCAAACTCATCTCCTATTACGGCGTCGACGTTCTGGGCGTTCGGCGGATCGAGGCCAAGGTCTACGCGTACAACGTGCTGAGCATCAACTCGCTCCGTCGCAACGGCTTCCACCAGGAAGGCGTGCTGCGGCAGGCGGGCTTCGACGGCACACGGTATTGGGACGTGGTCGTGTTCGGGATCCTCAAGGACGAGATCGAGGCGGTGCGCAAAAGGGACAGCGTCTACCTTCCTCTCGACGAGCCCGAGGGGAATGTGATTGAGCCCACATAGCCTTCTCCCGCTCGTAGCGTTCTTCCTCAACGTCACCCTCGCGGGGCTCTCGCTGCTCCGCAACCCGGGGAGCCGACTGAACCGGGTCTTTGCCTACTTCGCCTCGGGCATGGCCCTCTGGAACATCGGCTCGTTCATGCTGCGGACGAGCCCCGACGCCTCCTCGGCGGTGTTCTCCGAGGTCGTGATCCACATCGGCGTGCTGCTGGTGCCGGCGTTCTGGTACCACTTCGTGCTGATCTTCCTCGACGCCACCACGCGCCACCGCCCTTCGCTGACGCTGGTGTACGCGATCTCGCTCGTCTACACCATCGTGAACCTCAGCCGCTCGCCGCTCTTCATGAAGGGCGTCGTGTGGACGCACTGGGGCTGGGCGCCGGCGACGGGCCCGCTGTACCTGCCGTTCATCGCCGCCTTCTTCTTCTTCATGATCTACGGCCTCCGCCACCTGGTGAAGGCCAACCGGGGCATCGACTCGTCGTTCCGGCGCAACCGCGGCACCCTGATCATGCTCGGCGTCCTCATCAGCCTCGCCGGCGCCTTCATCGACTACGCGCGCTTCGTGGTGGCGAAGGCCATCCCGGCCGCCGACCAGGTCTACCCGATGGGCATCCCCGCGAACATGGTCTTCGCGCTGATGCTCGGCACCTCGATCGTCCGCTACCGCCTCTTCGCGGTGGACCTCGCGGTGAAGAAGGCGGCCGTGTACGGCGTGGTGGGCACCGCGGTGACGGCCGTGCTCTACGTCGTCACGCGGACCGTCGAGCGCGCCTTCAACCTCGCCGACCTCGACACCATCTGGGTGGTGGTGCCGCTCGGCTTCGTCATCACCGTCTTGCTGACGCCGTGGGGCCAGCACCTCGAGGACCGCATCCACCGGCTGATGTTCAGCAAGCGCCGGGGCTGCTACGAGACGCTGCTCTCGCTCAGCAAGCGCATGAGCGCGATTCTGAACTTCAACGAGCTGGTGGACACGCTCGTGCACGGCCTCGTGCGCGGCATTCCGGTCACCCACGCGATGCTCATGATCTACGACGCCACCACCAACACGTTCGCCTCGTATCGCGAAGAGACGACCCTGGAGGAGGGCGCGGGCGTCGAGTTCATCCGCGCCGACAGCCCGATCGTGCAGTGGCTGACGCGGACCGAAGGCCTGCTGGTCAAGGAAGAGGTCAAGCTCAACCCGCGCATCGCGAAATATTTCGAGACCGCCGAGGGCGAGCTGGAAGCCATCAAGGCCGCGCTCATCGTGCCGCTCAAGATCGAGAACAAGCTCAACGGCATCCTGCTCCTGGGAGAAAAGCTCTCGGGCGAGATCTTCGACAGCCAGGAGCTGGACGTGCTCTCGCTGCTGGCCGTGCAGGCCGCCATCTCCCTGGAGAACGCGCGCCTGTACGAGGGACTGTCGACGTCGAACGTGCGCCTCATGGAGGCCAGCCGGCTCAAGTCCCAGTTCCTCGCCAACATGTCGCACGAGCTGCGGACGCCGCTGAACTCGATCATCGGCTTCTCCAAGGTGCTGCTGAACCGCCTCGACGGCGACCTGACCGAGCGCCAGGAGGCCTACATCCGCTCGGTCCACAACTCGAGCCGCCACCTGCTGGAGCTGATCAACGGCATCCTCGACTTCTCCCGCATCGAGGCCGGCAAGTTCGAGATGCGCCCGGAGAAGGTCGACATGCTGAGCCTGGTCGACGAGTGCATCGAGTCGTCGCTGTCGCTCGTGCGCGACAAGCGGCTCAAGATCGAGAAAGACGTGCCGCTCGACCTGCCCGAGGTCCTCGCCGACCGCACGCGCATCAAGCAGGTCCTGCTCAACCTCATGTCGAACGCGATCAAGTTCACGGCGGCCGGCAAGATCCTCGTGCACGTGCGCCGCGAGCCCGAGGCGATTCACGTGTCGGTGGCCGACACCGGCATCGGCATCTCGAGCGTGGACCTGACGCGGCTGTTCGAACCGTTCCAGCGGCTCGACAACCCGCTCGCGCAGCAGGCCGACGGCACCGGGCTCGGACTGGCCATCAGCAAGAAGTTCGTCGAGCTGCACCGGGGCCACATCTGGGCGGAGAGCCGCGAGAGCCAGGGATCGACCTTCCACTTCACGCTGCCGCTCGCCGCGGTGGCGAGCTAGAGGACGCTGATGCCCTCACCGATTCGCAAGGACGGCAGTCGAGCCAAGATCCTCCACGTGGAGGACAATCCGGAAAACCGGATGTTGGTCCGCGCCATCCTCGAGGCGGAGGGCTACACGATCATCGACGCCGAGGACGGGCTGACGGGCATCGAGGCGGCCATCCGCGAGGAGCCGGCGCTCATCCTGCTCGACGTCAACCTGCCCGCCGTGGACGGCTACGAGGTGGTGTCGATCATCAAGTCGTTCCCCGCCTTCGCCACCACGCCCGTCATCGCGGTGACGGCGTACGCCATGGAGGGGGACCGGCAGCGCACGCTGGTGGCGGGCTGTGACGGCTATATCCAGAAGCCGATCGACGTGGACGCTTTCCCGCGCCAGGTCGCCGAGTTCCTGCACGGCAAGCGCGAGCACGTGGAGGAGCGCGAGCAGGGCTTGTACCTGCGCGAGCTGAACCAGCGCCTCGTCTACCGCCTCGTCAACCAGGTGGAGGAGCTCAAGCGGCTGAACCAGCACTTCGTGCGCCGCGCCGCGCAGCTGGCCGACCTCCACCGCGCCGTGCAGGACATCACCTCCGAGCTGGGGGTGCAGGCCATGCTCGAGCAGCTGCTGCCCAACCTGTCGCGCGCGCTCGGCACCACGCAGCTGGCCGTCGACATCGCCGACGCCGACGTGCACGTGGAGGTCGCGGGCGCGCCGCCCGGCGACCGGCCGCGCAGCGTGCTGGCGCGGACCGGGGTGACGCCGGCCGACGACTGGACGGAGGCGGAGTGGCGGCTGCCGCTGACCGTACGCGGGCGCGCGCTCGGACAGATGAAGGCGCGCCTCGTGCTGCCGCCCGGCGCCAAAGCCGACGAGGAGCAGCTGCTCAACATCGTGGCCAACCAGGTCGCCATCGCCGTCGAGAACGCGCGCCTCTACGACGGCGTGCTGCGCCGCGCGGCGGAGCAGGAGAGCCTCGTGGAGGCCGGCCACCTGCTCGCCAGCACGCTCAAGGTCGAGGAGGTGCTGCAGCGCTTCACCGAGCTCGTGCGCACGCGCCTGCGCGTGGACGTCGTGCGCATCTGGCTGCACGACGCGGGCACGGAGTACCGGCTGGCCGCCCAGGCCGGGCTCGCGGAGAAGCCCGGTCTCGCGCAGATGCAGTTCGCGCCGGGCGAGGGTGCCGTCGGCTGGATCATGGAGCACCTCACCCCGCTGCAGCTGCCCGACCTCCAGGTCGACCCGCGCTTCCGCGAGCGCGCGTGGGCGCAGGCGGAGGGCCTCCTGTCGTTCGTGGGCGTGCCCCTCATGCTCGACGACGTGCCGATCGGCGTGCTCCTGTGCTGGACGCGGCAGCGCCGCGAGTTCACGTCGGACGACGTCGCGCTCGCGCAGGCGCTGGCCACCTCCGCCGCCGTCGGCATCCGCAACGCGCGGCTGCACGAGGAGACGCAGCTGCGCCTGCGTCACACCGAGACGCTGGTGGCCGTGAGCCAGGCGGTCGGCGCCACCCTCGACCTCAGCGAGGTGCTGCGCCGCGCGACGCGAGAGATGGTGCGCGCGCTCGGCGGCGACACCGGCGTGGCGTGGCTGGTGACACCGGGGACCCAGCAACTCGTGCCGCTCGTCGGCTATCACGTCCCCAAGGACCTGGTGGCGAAGGCGCCCGGCCTCAGCCTGCGACGCGACACGCCCTTCTTCGAGCGCCTGCGGGCGCACGGCACGCTCGCCGAGAGCGACAGCGCGTCGGGCGAGTGGGCCGACATGCCGATGGGGAGGCTGATCGAGCACAAGTCCATCCTGATCCAGCCGATGTTCTGGAAGGGCCACGTCATGGGCGGCTTCACGGTGCTGTGGACCCGAGATCGGCACCGCTTCTCGTCCGACGAGCTGCGCCTGGCGGAGGGCATCGCGCTCCAGGGCGCGCTGGCCGTCGAGAACTCGCGCCTCTTCGAAGGCGTGAAGGAGCAGATGGCTGAGCTCAAGCGCACGCAGGCCCAGCTCGTGCAGTCCACGAAGCTGGCCGCCATCGGCGAGCTGGCCGCCAACATCGCGCACGAGATCAACAACCCGCTCACGACCGTGCTCGGCTTCGCGTCGTTCCTCACCGAGCGGATACCGCCCTCGGACCCGATGCGCGAGGAGTTGGGCCTCATCCAGGAAGAGGCGTCGCGAGCTCGCGACATCGTGCGCGACCTGCTGCAGTTCAGCCGGCAGCGCGACTTCTCGCTCGAGAGCGCCGACGTCAACACGGTGCTCGAGCAGGTCGTCTCGATGGTGCGCCGGCAGGGGGCGCTCAACGCGATCACCGTCCAGGAGCGCTACGCGCCGAACCTGCCCACCGTCGAGCTGGACGTCTCGCGCATCAAGCAGGTGTTCCTGAACATCATCAACAACGCGGTCTACGTCATGCCGAACGGCGGCTCGCTGACGATCCGCACCGAGGCCGCGAACGGCGGCGTGCGGATCGCCTTCGAGGACACCGGCCCCGGCATCGCGCCCGAGCACCGCGACCGGATCTTCGACCCGTTCTTCACGACAAAGCCGGAGGTCAGCGGCACCGGCCTCGGGCTGTCGGTGAGCCTCGGCATCGTGCAGAGCCACGGCGGCACCATCGAGGTGGACACCGAGGTCGGGCGCGGCTCGACGTTCACGGTCGCGCTGCCGCTGCGGCTCGAGGACGAGTCCACGACCGGCGCCGCCGGCCGCGCGTAGCCGGTGACCGACCGCCCGCTTGCCGGCCAGCACGCGCTGGTGACCGGCGCCAGCTCCGGCCTCGGCGAGGCCGTGGCCAGGGCGCTCGCCGCCGCGGGCGCCGCCGTCGCCGTCAACTTCGTCGCCAACGAGCCCGCCGCGCGCCGCGTCGTCCAGGATGTCGAGAAGGCCGGCGGCCGCGCCCTCGCCGTGCGCGCGGACGTCTCGCGCGAGGACGAGGTGGAGGCGATGTTCGCGAAGATCCTCTCGACCTGGCCCGCGCTCGACATCCTCGTCAACAACGCCGGCCTGCAGCGCGACGCGCCGCTCACCGAGATGACGCTGGCGCAGTGGAACACCGTGCTCGGCATCAACCTCACCGGCATGTTCCTGTGCTCGCGCGCGGCGGCGCGGGCGATGGTCCGGCAGGGCGTGCGCGCGGGCGTGTCACGCGCGGCGGGCAAGATCGTCTGCATGTCGTCGGTGCACGAGGTCATCCCGTGGGCCGGCCACGCGAACTACGCGGCCAGCAAGGGCGGCGTGAAGCTCCTCATGCAGTCGATGGCGCAGGAGCTGGCGCCGCAGCGGATCCGCGTGAACTCGATCGCGCCCGGCGCCATCCGCACGCCGATCAACCGGCGGGCGTGGGAGACTCCGGAGGCGCTCGCCTCGCTGCTGACGCTGATTCCGTACGGGCGCATCGGCGAGCCGGCCGACGTCGGCCGCGCCGTCACCTGGCTCGTCTCCGACGACGCCGACTACATCCACGGGCAGACGATCGTCGTCGACGGCGGGATGACTCTGTATCCGGAATTCGCGCGCGGCGGGTAGCGCGTCATCGAGGCGCGCCACGGCTTTTGCCGGGGCGCTGCCGAGTGCCGGGGGGTGTGGGGGGCCATTTCGGGGCCCCCCACGTCCAATGGGCGGGCCATTTCGGGGCCCCCCCACGTCAATGAGCGGGCCCTATCGGGGCCCCCCACGTTCAGAGTGTCAGCGCGACGCGGGCGGCGCCGAGGAGCGCGGTCTTCGGATTCAGCGCGACGAGCACGGGGATCGTCTCCATGAGCGCCGAGAGCCGGCCCTTGTCGCGGAACGCGGTCACGAAGGGGCCGGCGCTGAGCGCCGGCATGATCCGCGGCGCGATGCCGCCCGCCACGACCACGCCGCCCACCGCGAGCGCCTTGAGGGCGAGGTTGCCCGCCTCGGCGCCATAGACCGAGATGAAGACCGCCAGCGTCATCTCGCTCAAGCGGTCCGCGGACCGCGCGCCCAGCTGGGTGATGACGGCGGCGGGATCGCGCTCGCGCATCGCCGTGGCCACCTGCGCCGACTCCTGGCCGACGCCGGTGTCGCGCAGGAAGCGATAGACGTTCATGAGGCCCGGACCCGAGAGCACGCGCTCGTAGGAGACGCGGCCGAACTCCTTGCGGAGGTAGCGCAGCAGGTCCTCCTCCAGCTCGCCGCGCGGCGCGAAGTCGGCGTGGCCGCCCTCGGTCGCGATGACCGTGCGGATCCGACCGTCGCCGATCACGATGGCCTCGCCGAGTCCGGTGCCGGCGGCGATGACCGCGAGGTTGCCCCGCCGGAGCGCGCCCGACTGGAGCGACACCAGCTCGTCCTCGCCGAGCGCCCAGATGCCGTGGGCCGTCGCCTCCAGGTCGTTCAGCAGGCGCACCCGCCCGGCGGGAATCGCGCAGGCGAGCCGCCGCTCCTCGACCACCCACGACAGGTTCGTGGTGGTGCCGCGGCCGTCCACCACCGGCCCCGCGATGCCGATGCAGGCCGCCTCGATCTCGGGCCGCGGGCCCGCGTCGAGGAAGCGCTCGATGGCGGCCTCGAGCGACTCGAAGTCGTGGCTCGTCAGCGTGACCTCGCGCACGAGGACGAGGGCGTCGCCGTGAGGCTCGAAGAGGGCGAGCGTCGTCTTGGTGCCGCCGACGTCGCCGGCGAGGATCACGCTACTTCTGCGTCCCCGCGTAGATGCCCATCACCGTCGCCAGGAACTTGAGCGCCTCGGGCTTCGTCCGCTGGAACGAGTTGCGCCCGATGATGGAGCCGAAGCCGCCGCCGTCGCGGATGGCGCGCACCTCGTCGAACACCTGGTCGTCCCTGGCGGCGGCGCCCCCGGAGAAGATGACGATCCGCCGGCCGTTGAAGGCGGCCTGCACCACGTGACGGACGCGCTCGGCCAGCGTGCTGCTCGGCACCTGCGTCGTCTCGTAGACCTTCTTGGCCGCGGCCTGCTCGAGGTGCGCGGAGGGCAGCTTCACCTTGATGACGTGCGCGCCGAGCTGCGCGGCGATGTGCGCGGCGTAGGCCGTCACGTCCAGCGCCGTCTCGCCGTCCCTGCTCAGCCCGGAGCCGCGCGGGTACGACCAGATGACGACGACGAGCCCGTTGGCCTTGGCCTCCTCGGCCATCTCGCGGATCTGCTCGTACATCTGCAGCCGGTGCTCGGAGCCGGGATAGATGGTGAAGCCGATGGCGACGCAGCCCAGACGCAGCGCGTCGCGCACGGAGCCCGTGATCGCCTGGTCCGGGTCCTTCTCCTCGAGCAGCACGTCGTGGTTGTTCACCTTGAGGATCAGCGGGACGCGGCCCGCGAACTCCCGCGCGCCGGCCTCGATGAATCCGAGCGGCGCCGCGTAGGCGTTGCAGCCGGCCTCGATGGCGAGCTCGAAGTGGTAGCGCGGATCGTACGCCGGCGGATTGACGGCGAAGCTGCGCCCGGGACCGTGCTCGACGCCCTGGTCGACCGGCAGCATCACGAGCCGCCCGCTGCCGGCCAGCGTGCCGGCGTTCAGCAGGCGCGCGAGGTTCGTCAGCGTGCCGGGGTTGTCGCTGCCGTACCAGGACAGGATCTCCTTCACACGATCGCTCATGATGTGCGCCCTCCTAATGGCGCTGGGCGTAAAAGTCTTCGGCGAGCGCCACGTCCTCGGGGCTGCCGACGATCAGCGACACGCGCGCGTGCGGCGACGCGGGCTCGAGCTCGAGGATGCGCCGCGTGCCGGTGCTGGCGCGCCCGCCCGCGGTCTCGGCCACCAGCGCGATCGGCGCCGCCTCGTACTGCAGACGCAGCTTGCCGCTCGTCAACTTTCCCTGGCCGGCCGCGTCGGCCGGATACAGGAACACGCCGCCCTCGAGCAACATCCGGTGGAAGTCCGCAACCAGGGATCCAGCATACCGCGCCGTGTAGGGTCGACCGCTCGCCACGTCGATCGCCTTCAGGTGACGAACGAACCCCGCGACCTCGGGGACCCAGTGCGCGGTGTTCCCCTCGTTGATGCTGTAGGTGCGGCCGCGGGCCGGGATGCGGACACCCGGCTGCGTGAGGACGAACTCGCCGCGCGCGCGGTCGAGCGTGAAGACGTGGACGCCGGCGCCCGCCGTGAGCACGAGCTGCGTGGCCGGCCCGTACATGACGTATCCCGCGGCGACCTGCGCCGTCCCGGGCAGCACCGCGTCGCGCTCCGGCCCGCGGCCGCTCCGCGCGCGGACCGAGAAGATCGTGCCCACCACGCCGTTGATGTCGAGGTTGGAGGAGCCGTCCACGGGATCGAAGCAGACGACGTAGCCGCCGGCGCCGCCGAGCTCGAGCGGCGCCTCCATCTCCTCCGAGACGAGCAGGTACGCGGCGCCCGTCGCGGCGAGCGCGTCCCGGACGGCGTCGTTGGCCCAGAGGTCGAGCTTCTTCACCGCCTCGCCCTGGACGTTGACGGTGCCGGCGCCGCCGGTGCGGCCGTCCACCGCCGCGCGGGCGAGCGCGTCCGCGATCCTCACCGCGGCCGAGGCCATGGCGCCGACGACGGCCGCGACGCCCGTGGCGTGCGGCCCGCCGAGGCGGCCCAGGTGGCGCGTGAGCAGCTCGGCCTCCGGGCGCCGGCCGGGATCCGCGCTCACTCGCCGCTCTGCTGGATGAGCTTGGCGACGAGGCCGGTCCAGCCCGTCTGGTGACTGGCGCCGATGCCGGCGCCGTCGTCGCCGTGGAAGTATTCGTAGAAGAGGAGGAGGTCGCGCCAGTTCGGGTCGGTCTGGAACGTGGCGGCGGCGGCGTGCACGGGACGCCGGCCGTCGCGGCCGCGCAGGAAGAGGCGGATGAGGCCGCGCGACAGCTCGCCCGCGACGTCCCACAGATTGAGCAGCCGGTGCGAGCCGCTCGGGCACTCGACCTTGAGATCGTCGCCGTAGAAATGGTGGAACTTCTGCAGAGACTCGATCAACAGGTAGTTCACCGGGAACCAGACGGGGCCGCGCCAGTTCGAGTTGCCGCCGAAGAATCCCGTGGTGGACTCGGCGGGCTCGTAGTCCACGCGGTGCTCGACGCCGTCCACGGTCAGCACGTAGGGATGCGCCCGGTGATAGCGCGACAGCGCGCGGATCCCGTAGGGCGACAGGAACTCGTCGCGGTCGAGCATGTAGCGCAGCACGCGCGTGAGCTGCGTACGGTTGACGATGGACAGCAGCCGGCGCACGCCGCCGCCGGAGGCCGTGACCATGTCGAGGTTCGCGCGGAACTCCGGCCGGTTGTCGATGAACCACTGCATGCGGCGCGTGAAGCCCGGCAGCCGCTCGACCACCTCCGGCTCCAGCGTCTCCACCGCGAAGAGCGGAATCAGCCCGACCATCGAGCGGATCTTGAGCTGACGCGCCTCGCGGGCGGTGTGCAGGACGTCGTAGTAGAAGCCGTCCGTCTCGTCCCAGAGGGTGATCCCCTCGCCGCCGAGGTCGTTCATCGCCTTGGCGATGTAGACGAAGTGCTCGAAGAACTTGGAGGCGATGTCTTCGTAGGCCGGGTTCGTCTGCGACAGCTCCAGCGCGATGGCGAGCATGTTCAGGCAGTACATGCCCATCCAGGAGGTGCCGTCGGACTGCTCGATGTGTCCGCCCGTGGGCAGCGGCGCCGAGCGGTCGAAGACGCCGATGTTGTCGAGGCCGAGGAAGCCGCCCTCGAAGACGTTTTTGCCCTCGGTGTCCTTGCGGTTGACCCACCACGTGAAATTGAGCAGGAGCTTCTGGAACGCCTTCTCGAGGAAGTCGCGGTCGGGCACACCCGTCACGCGCCGGTCGATCTTGTACACGCGCCACGCGGCCCACGCGTGCACCGGCGGATTGACGTCGCCGAATGCCCACTCGTAGGCGGGGATCTGGCCGTTGGGGTGCATGTACCACTCGCGCAGGAAGAGGATGAGCTGCGACTTCGCGAAGTCGGGATCGATCGGTGCCAGCGCGATCGTGTGGAACGCGAGGTCCCACGCCGCGTACCACGGATACTCCCACTTGTCCGGCATGGAGACGATGTCGGCGTTGTAGAGGTGCGTCCACCGGGCGTTGCGCCCGTTCAGGCGCTCCCGGGGCGGCGGAGGTTGTCCCGGGTCTCCGGTGAGCCAGCGCTTCACGTCGAGGTGATAGAACTGCTTGCTCCAGAGCATCCCGGCGAAGGCCTGTCGGGCCACCGCGCGCGCATCCTCCGAGCACGCGGCGTCCACCACCGTCGCGTAGAACTCGTCGGCCTCGCGCCGCCGCCGCTCGATCAGCGCGTCGAAGGCGCGGCCGAACGGCTCCGCCGCGGGCGCGGCGTCGGTGAGCCGCAGGCAGACGACGCGCGCCTCCCCCGGCGCCAGCGTCAATCGGTAGTGCGCGGCCGCCTTCGTCCCCACGCCCGCGGGATTCACGGCGTCGGCGCGGCCGTGGACGACGTAGTCGTCGAAGGCGTCCTTCACGTACGTGGTCGGGTTGGCGGCGCCCCAGAGCCGGCGCGCGTTGGTCTCGTTCTCCGTGAAGAGCAGGTCGGCGGCGCCCTCACACACGAGCCAGCGCCGGCCGAGCGTCGCGTGCTCGGCCGCGACGACGGACCAGCCCACGCGTGACGACCCGGCGCACAGGCGCGGCCGTGGGGAGCCCGGCTCCCACGCCCACGTGTTCCGGAACCACAGCGTCGGCAGGACGTGCACCTCGGCCGGCTCGGCGCCGCGGTTGGTGATGGCGACGCGGATCAGCAGGTCGTCGACGGTGGCCTTCGCGTACTCGACGACGACGTCGAAGTAGCGGTTGTCGGCGAAGACGCCCGTGTCGAGCAATTCGTACTCCGGCCGGCGACGGTCGCGCCGCGCGTTCTCCGCCAGCAGCGCCGCGTACGGGTACGCGCGCTGCGGATACTTGTAGAGGTACTTCATGTAGGAGTGCGTCGGCGTGCTGTCGAGGTAGAAGTAGTACTCCTTGACGTCCTCGCCGTGGTTGCCCTGGTTGCCGGTGACGCCGAACAGGCGCTCCTTGAGGATGGGGTCGCGGCCATTCCAGAGGGCCAGCGCGAAGCAGAGCCGCTGGTGATTGTCCGAGACGCCGGCCAGGCCGTCCTCGCCCCAGCGGTAGGCGCGCGAGCGCGCGTGATCGTGGGGGAAATATTCCCACGCCGTGCCCCCGGGACTGTAGTCCTCCCGCACGGTGCCCCACTGCCGCTCGGACAGATATGGACCCCAGCGCCGCCAGTGCGCGGTCCGCCGCGTCGCTTCGTCCAGCCGCCGTCGCTCCTCCGTCATCGCCCGCCCCTCCGCCGGGTTCGGGTATAGTAGCGGAACTCCGGAGGATTCAGGTGCTCCACTACGCGATTGCCCGGATGCTCTGGCTGGTGCCGACGCTCCTTGCGATGGCGCTGGTGACATTTCTCGTCATGCACTATACGCCCGGCAGCCCGCTCGATCCGGTGGCGGAGGGCGCGAATCCGTTGTCGCCCGAGGCGCAGAAGGTGCTCGCCAAGCATTACGGCCTCGACCGGCCGCTCTGGGAGCAGTTCGCGATCTTCGTCGGCAAGGCCGTGCGCGGCGACTTCGGCTTCTCGTTCGTGTACAAGACGCGCACAGTGGCGGAAATTCTCAAGGAGACCTTCCCGATCTCGCTCTTCCTCGGCTCGATGGCGCTGGCGCTCGCCGTGGCGGGCGGCCTCACCCTCGGCATCCTCGCCGCCGTCCACCAGAACCGCGGCTGGGACTACGTGTCCGTCTCGCTCGCGACCGTCGGCGTCGCCGTCCCGAACTTCGTCCTCGCCGTCTTCCTGATCATCCTGTTCTCGTTCATGCTGCCGCTGTTCCCCACGGGCGGCTGGGACTCGCCGCGCGACTGGGTGCTGCCGACGGTGACGCTGGCGCTGGCCCCGATGGGGATCATCGCGCGCTTCACCCGGGCGAGCATGCTGGAGGTCATCCGGGCCGACTACACGCTCACCGCGCGCGCCAAGGGGCTGAGCGAGGGCCCGGTCATTTTCAAGCACGCGCTCAAGAACGCGCTGATCCCCGTGGTCACCCTGCTGGGGCCCCTGTTCGCGGCGGTGGGAACCGGGTCGTTCTTCGTCGAGTCGATCTTTCGCGTGCCCGGCATGGGCCGCTTCTTCGTGCTCTCGATGACCGGGCGCGATTATCCGATGATCATGGCAGTGGTGCTGACCTACGGCGTCTTCCTGGCGATCATGAACCTCGTCGTCGACCTCGCGTATGGCGCTCTGGACCCCCGCATCAGGTACTGACGCGGCCGCGGGGCCGCGCCCGCTCGCCGACCCGGACGGCGTCCGGGCGCCGAGCCCGCTGGCGGCCGACCTGGGCCTCGCCACGCGCGGGTCCAGCCTGTGGCGCGACGGCGTGCGCCGGCTGCGGCGCAATCGGCTGGCCATGGCGGGCGGCGCGGTCATCGTCGTGCTGTGCTTCATCGCGATCTTCGCCGACGTCCTGGCGCCGCTGCCCTACACCAAGACGAACTTCGGGCGGCTCAACGAGGCGCCCACGCGCGACTACCCGCTCGGCACCGACCAGCTCGGCCGCGACCTGCTCTCCCGGATGATCTACGGGGCCCGCGTGTCGATGCTGGTCGGCCTCGGCGCCCAGCTGATCGTGGTGTCGATCGGCGTGCCGATCGGCGCGCTGTCCGGCTACGTCGGCGGGCGCACCGACCTGTTCCTCACCCGCTTCATCGACGTCATGTACGCCTTCCCGCGCCTGCTGTTCGTGATCCTCGTCATGTCCATGCTCGGGGCCGGGCTCACCAACATCTTCATCGCGATCGGGCTCACCGGCTGGGTCGGCATCGCGCGGCAGACGCGGGCACAGGTGCTGGCGATCAAGCAGAAGGAGTACGTCGAGGGGGCGCGCGCCCTCGGCTCGCGCGCCGGACGTCTCCTCTTCCGTCACGTGCTGCCCAACGCGCTGACGCCCATCGTGGTGGCCGTGACGTTCGGCATCCCGGAGGCGATCTTCACCGAGGCGGCCCTGTCCTTCATCGGGGTCGGGATCAACCCGCCCACGCCCTCGTGGGGCCAGATGGTCGGCGAGGGCCAGCAGTACATCCGCTCCTACTGGCATCTCTGCGTGTTCCCGTCGATCGCCATCGCGGTCACCATGCTGGCCTTCACGTTCTTCGGCGACGGCGTGCGCGACGCTCTCGATCCAAAAATGAAGTAGCCACCAACAGGAGGACTCCATGAAGCGTCCCCCGATCTCCGATGCCCAGATGGACCTGCTGGCCACGCGGCTGGCCGCGGCCGGCGTGGGCCGGCGCGACTTCCTCCGCGTCGCGGCCGGGCTCGCTGCGATGGGCGCGGCCGGCTTCAACGCTCGCCCGGCGGCGGCGGCGGCGCCCAAGCTGGCCCCCGGTGAGAAGCTCGCCCGTGACCAGCACTTCCGGTACGGCGGCGGCGGCTGGTTCCAGAATGATCCCTCCAGCCACGACTTCAACAAGGACCTGTATTGCAACGGAGTGCCCGCACTCTGGGCCGGCCTGATGAAATTCGACGTCAACTTCCAGCCCGTCCCCTATGTGGCAGAGAAGATCTCGTCCAACCCGGAAGGGTCCGTGTGGACCTTCACGATCCGCAAGGACTCCAGGTGGTCGGACGGCTCCCCGTGCACGGCGAAGGACTTCGAGTGGTCGTGGAAGCGCCAGATGGATCCGGCGAGCAAAAACCCGTACTCGAGCTACTTCTACGACATCAAGGGTGCCGAGGCGTTCAACAAGAGCAAGGTGCCGGATGCGTCGCAGGTCGGCGTGCAGGCCAAGGGCGACTGGACGCTCGAGGTCACGCTGGAGGGGCCGCGCGGCTACTTCCCGGTGCTCTCGGCGTACCTCGCCGCGCTCCCGGCCCATCGGGGGGCGGTTGAGAAGCACGGCGACAAGTGGACGGAGGCCGCGAACATCGTCTGCAACGGCCCGTTCACGCTCGAGGCCTGGGAGCACAACAAGGTCATGGTGCTCCGGAAGAACAAGCACTTCATCGGCGCCAAGGACGTGACGCTCGACAAGGTGACCATCCCGATCATTTCGGTGCAGTCAGGTGCCCTGCCGTACGAGGGGAACGAGCTCGACATGACGTCCCTGCAGACGGGTGACCTCAAGAGGCTGCGCGTCGACCCCCGCACGGCGAAGCAGGTGTTCCGGTATCCGTTCCCGGGCACGTGGTACCTCACCCCGCAGGTCACCAAGCCTCCCTTCGACAACGTCAAGGTGCGACGGGCGGTGGCGCACGCGATCGATCGGGACAACGTGGTGAGAGTCGCCGACGGCTTCGCCGTTGCCGCCCACGCCATGATCCCGCCGGGCTTCCCGGGGGCGGTCGACGACAAGAAGATCCGCGACATCCAGCGCTTCGATCCCAAGGCGGCGATGGAGCAGCTCAAGGGCACGCCGTTCGAGGGCGGGCGCAACTGGCCGAAGATCACCCTCACGATGCGCGAGGAAGGCTACGGCAGCAAGCCGCTCGCGGAGGCCGTGCAGTCCGTCCTCCTCGAACACCTCAACATGAAGACCGAGCTCGAGGTGCTGGAGCAGCGCGTCTTCCGCGCCGGCCTCTGGAAGAACGACTACCAGTTCGTGTGGATCCGCTGGTTCATGGACTACCCGGACCCGCACAACGAGTACTTCGACACGTTCTATGGCAAGAAGACGGAGGGCAAGCGCCAGGCCTGGGTCAACGACGCCTTCGACAAGGAGCTGGAAGCGGGGCGGGACACGCGCGACATCAAGAAGCGGCTCGCTCACTACGCGAAGGCCGAGGAGATCATGCAGACCGACGCCGGCTACATCCCGGTGGCCTGGGTCGCCCGGTGGGCCGCGGCCAAGCCGCAGGTGCGCGGGCTCGAGAAGAACAAGCTGGGCGAGACCGTCGTCGAGGGCAATATCTATTTCGACATGCTGCCGCATATCTACATGGTGGAACGCGCCTGAGATGGCGGACGTCGAGCGCCTGCGCGGCGAGCTGTATGCGGCGTTCAAGAACCGCGCGCTGATGTACTGGCACATCTTCGACGAGCTGCGGCGCGCGCTGGGCGAGCCGCAGGCGACCGGTCTCCTCGCCCGCGCCATCGAGGCGCGCGGCCGGGAGATCGGACGCGCGTTCGCGCGCTACGGCCCCGCCGACCTGGCGGGGCTGCGCGACGCGTTCGTGGGCGGGGTCCCCGACGGAGGCCGCATGTTCGATCCTCACGTGGAGCGCTGCGACTCCGCCCGCCTGGACATCACGTTGCGCCGCTGTCCGCTCAAGGACGCGTGGCACGAGGCGGGCGTGCCCGAATGCGACGTCGCCACGCTCTGCCGCATTGCGGGCCGCGTGGACAACGGGACTTTCGAGGCCGCCGGCTTCGAGTTCTCGGCCGACACCTGGCAGCCGGGCCGTGACGGCTGCTGTCATCTGCACGTGCGCCCGGGTCACGCTCCCTGAAAACGCTCGCGCTCCGCCTGCTTCCAGGCGCCGTCCTCATCGCGGCGACCGTCGCGCTCCTGGTCGTCCCCGCGCTCGCCCCGCTCACGATGTCGTTGCTGCCCGCGTATCCGATCATTGTGTTCCTCGCGGGCGTGCTCCTGGCGTGGCGCTTCCGCCGCTGGCGCGTGCTCGTCGCGACGCTGATGCTGGCGGCGGCCGAGCGGGCGCTCGCCCTTACCCTGACCACCGCCACGCCGGCCGCCCACGTCGGGACGGCGGCGGCCGCGGCCGCGCTGCCGATCAACCTCACCGCGCTGACGTGGCTGCCCGACCGCGGGCGACCCGTCTTCGGCTGGAGCCTGGGCCTCGTGGCCGCCGAGGCGCTCGCCGCCGGGCTGCTCGCGCAGCCAGAGGCGGTGCCGGTGGCCGCCCTGCTCGCGCGGCCGTTCGCCGGCGGCCACCTGCCGGCGGTCGGGCTGCTCGCGTTCTCAAGCGCGCTGGCCCTGGCGGGCCTGCGGCTCACCCTCCGCCCGCAGGCACTCGAGTGCGGGATGCTCTGGGCGCTGCTCGGGGCGCTGCTCGCGTTCGGAGTCGATGCGCCCGCGTCGGCCTCGGTCGCCCTCGCCGGCGCCGGGCTCGTCCTGCTCGTCTCGCTCGTCGAGACCTCCCACGCGATCGCCTACGGCGACGAGCTGACGGGACTCCCGAGCCGCCGCGCGCTGACGGAGACGCTGGCGGGGCTGCAAGGGGCCTACACGATCGCGATGGTCGACATCGACCACTTCAAGGTCTTCAACGACACGTACGGCCACGACGCCGGCGACCAGTTGCTGAGAATGATCGGCGTGCGCCTGGCGGAGGTCGGCGGCGGCGGCCGCCCGTTCCGCTACGGCGGCGAGGAGTTCGCGGTGATCTTCAGCGCCACGCCGCTCGACGACGCGCTGCCGCACATCGAGATGCTGCGGCAATCGATCGAGTCGACGGGCTTTGGCCTGCGCGCCGCCCATCGTTCCCGGCGCCGGGACGGCGCGCCGCGCGTGGCGCGCCCGACGCGTCGCGTGTCCGTGTCGGTGTCGATCGGCGTCGCGGAGGCCGGACGGAGCGCCACGCCCGGGCACGCGGTGCTGGACGCCGCCGACGCCGCGCTCTACCGCGCCAAGCGCAGCGGCCGCAACCGCGTTTGTACTTAGTAACGTAGGGGGGAGCGACCGCCGCTCCCCCCTACACCCCCCAACGGGAATCCGCGTGCCCTGTCATTCACGCCCTCCAACCCGCGCAGCACCCGCCAGAGCGACTCCGGCGTGAGCGGCATGTCGAGGTGGCGCACGCCCAGCGGCGCGAGCGCGTCGACGACCGCGTTCACCACCGCGGGCGGCACGCCGATGTTGCCGGCTTCGCCGAGCCCCTTGGCGCCGAGCGGATTGCGCGGCGTCGGCGAGTGCGCGTGGTGGACCTCGGCGCGCGGCACGTCATCGGCACGCGGGACGGCGTAGTCCATCAGCGTTCCTGACAGGAGGTGGCCGTCGGCGTCGAAGCGCACGGCCTCCATCGCGATCTGACCCCACGCCTGCGCCAGTGAGCCGTCGAGCTGGCCATCGGCGAGCAGCGGGTTGACGAGCGTGCCCGCGTCGTCGATCCAGACCAGCCGCTCGAGGACGAACGCGCCCGTGTCGCGCTCGACGCGCACGGCCGCGACGACGGCGCCGCCGCTCCACACCTCGTGCTCCGGGGCGAGCACGTGGCTAACCTCGAGGCCCCGCTCCTCGCCGGGCGGCAGCGGGCCGCGCCAGGCGAGCCGCGCGACGTCGGCCCAGCGGATGAATCGATCTGGAACGCCCGCGACGGCGAAGCCTCCCGCGGCGAGCCGCACGTCCGCGGCGTGGGCTTCGAGCAAGTGCCCGGCGAGCCGCCGCGCCTTCGTGACGACGCCGTCGGCGGCATGAACCAGGGCGCCGCCGCCGAGCGCCGTGCTGCGGCTGCCGAACGTCCCGATGCCCGTGGGGATCGCCGCCGTGTCGCCGTGGCGGACGTCGATCGCCTCGGGCTCGACGCCGAGCCGGTCGGCCACGATCTGCGCGAACACCGTCTCGTGCCCCTGGCCGTGCGCGCTCGAGCCCGTGACGGCCGTCACGCGTCCGTCCGCCTCGACACGCACGAGGCCGCTCTCCCAGCCGAGCGCCGACGGCTCGACGTAGACGGAGAGACCCACTCCGACGAGCTCGCCGCGGCGACGGCGCTCGGCTTGCGCGCGGCGCAGCCCCGCGTAGTCGGCGGCCACGAGGACGCGCGCGAGGAGATCGGGATAGTCGCCCGAGTCGTAGCTCTGGCCCGTCGCCGTCGTGAACGGAAACCGCTCCGGCGGCACAAGATTGCGCCGTCGCAGCTCGGCCGGGTCCAGCGCCAGCGCGCGCGCCGCCTCGTCGACGAGCCGCTCCATGAGGAACGCCGCTTCCGGCCGGCCCGCGCCGCGGTAGGGGCCGACGGGCGGCGTCGTGGTGAACGCACCCACGGCCTCGACCTCGACGTCGGCGATCGCGTAGGGGCCCGGCAGGCAGCGGACGTGATTGCGCGGCGTCCCCATCGCCGTGTAGCCGACGCTCGGACCGAGGGGACACAGGATGCGCGCGCGCAAGCCGAGCATCGTGCCGTCGGCGGCCACGGCCAGCTCGCCGCGCGCCACGGCGCCGCGCCCGTGATGCGTCGTCAGCAAGTCCTCCACGCGCGTCGAGATCCACTTGACCGGACGCCCGAGCCGGCGCGCCAGCCACGGGATCAGCACCTCCTCGCGGTACGGCCCCCCCTTCACGCCGAAGCCGCCGCCGACGTCGGGGGCGATCACGCGCACCCGCTCGGGCGCCAGCGCGAGCAGCCGCGCCACCTCGTCGCGGATCCGGTGGGGCACCTGCGTCGACGACCAGATAGTCAGCAGGTCGTCGGCCCAGCGTGCCGCGACGGCCCGCGGCTCGAGCGGCACGCCCGCCAGCCGCGCCTGCCGCACGTCCACCGCGACCGTGCGGTGCGCGGCGGCGAACGCGCGGGCGGGCTCGCCGGCGCGGACCGCGAAGCTGAAGCAGCGGTTGTCGTCGCGGCCGACGACCGGCGGCGCGCCGGGCGCCAGCGCGGCGTCGGGCTCGGCGGCGCCGGGCAGCGGCGTCCACTCGACGCGCACCAGCGCCGCCGCGTCGTGAGCGAGCGCCGCGGACTCGGCGACGACGGCGGCGATGGGCGTGCCCTGGCAGCGTACCTCGTCGGTGGCCACGAAAAGCATCTCCGGCACCACCATGCCCTCGATGCCCCGCATCATGCCGATGGGCGGGAAGCTATCAAGCTCGGCGCCGGTGACCACGGCGACGACGCCCGCCGCTTTGCGCGCGATGTCGATGTCGAGCGCGGCGACGCGCGCGTGGGCGTGCGGGCTGCGCACGAAGACGACGTGAGCGACGCCCTCGATGCGAAGGTCGTCGAGGAACCGGCCCTCGCCGCGCAGCAGCGGCGGGTCCTCGCGGCGGCGCGCGGCACGGCCGACGTGGGTCATGGGGCGGCCGGATTGTACAATCACGCCCATGTGTCGCGCGTGGGGTGGCTTCGCCCTCGCCGCCGCCCTCCTGGCGTCGGCGCCGACCGACGTCACCGCCCAGGTCTTCGTCGCCGCGTCGCCGCGGCCGGATTTCACGATCGGCCCGGTATTCGTCGGCGCCACCGCGCCCGCCGACCTCGCCGCCCCCGTCAACGTCAGCGTCACGTGGAACCTCGTTCCCCTGCGCGGCGAGCGCCCATCGCCGCAGAGGCTCGCGCTCCTCTGGCCCGCCGAGATCGCCGCGGCCACCGCGCCGGGCGGCGCCGATCCCGCCCTGGTCAACTACGTCGAGTCGCGCGGCTTCACGTCCACCGGCTCGGGACGGCTCGCGCTGCGCGCGCGCAACCAGAGCCAGCTCGGCCTGCTGACCCCGGCCGACGAGCTGCCCGTGACCGCGTCGTACGTCTCCTTCGTGCGCCGCGACGCGCCGCCGCAGGCGGGCACCGGCTCGCTCGTCTGGATCCCGGCCACGCCGCAGATGGGCGATCCGCGCTGGGTGCTGAACCTCACGCTCCCCGTGCGCGGCCTGATCACGCCGAAGCCCGCGACGTGGCTCGAGGACGTCTTCTGGGGCCGGCGCAACGTGCTCTCGGTGTCCTGGGGCGACCTCGGCTCGGTCGCGTTCTACCCGCTCTATCACGAGCATCGCGAGAGCATCGTCCACCTCGCGCGCGAGTACTCGCGGCTGCTCGTGAGCTTCCCCGACGCCGACCACCTGCGCATCGAGGGGATCGAGCCGGCCGGCGCCACGCGGCGTGGCAGCCGGCTGCGCGCCGCCACCGAGACCGTCACGCTGCCGCTCAGCACGGTGGACCCGGCGCCGCAGGTGCTCAAGGTGTCCTACGCGTACTACCGCGGCGTCTTCGCGTGGCGGCCGGTGCTGATCTCGCTCGGCCTGCTGATCCTCGGCAACCTCACGGGTCTCTGGATGGTCAGCGGCGAGGTGCGCCGGCTCGCGCGCTCGCGGCTGCGCCTGGGCCGCGGCCACGGCGGTCGCGAGCCGACCCTCACGTCCGAGCGGCTCGCCGAGATCAAGCCCGGCCAGTCCACGTACGACGACGTGGTGCGGCTGTGCGGCATGCCGGACGAGCAGCATCGCCGCGCCTCCGCCGGCGAGCGGTACACGCTCGTCTATCGCGCGACGCACCGCCGGCCGGAGCGGGGGCTGAGCGTCGGCTGGCTCACCGCCGTGCGCCACTGGGACATCGAGCGGTACGAGGTCGAGATCGAGCTGGACGGCGAGCGCGTCGAGGACGTCGTCTTTCACGTGCGCCGCTCGCGGGCGAACGCGCCGGATTGAGCCCGCGCCTCCGCTCCCCGCTCGCCTCCTGGTTCGCCGGCCCCGCCGCGCGGCGACGATTCCGGCAGCGCGTCCTCGGGCGTCGCGTGGCGCTGCTGAGCGCGCGTGACGACGCCTGGCGCGCCCTGGCGCCGGGCTTCGCGGGCGCGGTGGCGCTCGCGCGCGCCGGCGTGCCGTTCCAGACCGCGCTCGAGAGGCGCTACGACAGAACGGGCGATCCGCGACGATTGGCGCGAGCGCTGGAGCGTGGCGCGACCGTCTACCTGCCGCAGGTCCATCAGATCTTGCCGCGGGTCGCGCGGCTGATGGTCGCGCTGCGCGCGGAGCTGCTGGGGGCGCGCCGCGAGGAGTGCTCGTTCCTCTTTCTCGTCGAGGGGCACGGACGAGCGGGCATGGGCCTGCACCACGACGGCGAGGTGGACGCCTTCTGGCTCCAGCTCGAGGGCCGCCGCACGGTCACCCTCGGTCCGCCGGTGGCGCCGCGAACGAGGCTCGACCTTCCCCAGCGGCGCGACACCGGCAGCGGCTGGCGGACGCTCGACCTGCCGCCGGGCTCGCTGCTCCATCTGCCGCCGCGCACGCCCCACGACGTCGTCTGCCACGGCCGCTCGCTCGCGCTCTCGCTCACGTGGTCGCGACGGCGGACGCGCGCGCCGCGCGTGGCGTGGGACGTCGCCTCGGGCCGTGCGAAGCCGCTGCCGCGGCGCGACCCGCGCTGGCTGTGGACGCAAGTGCCGGTGACGGCCGGCGGCCTCGACCGCGCGCGGCGGCGCTTTCGCCTGCGCACGCCGGAGGGAGCCGCCTGGCTCCCGGCGCGGACGCGGCGGCTCGCGGCGCGGCTGGTCGGCATGCCCGCCGTCGCCGCCGACGCGCCCGCCGCGGCGCCCCTCGTCGCCCTCGGCGTGCTCGCGCCCGAGGATCTTCCGCTCGTCCTCGTGCCGGACGCTCCGCGCGCGCTCGACGGCTGGCGCTTCGCGTGATCGAGAAGCGCCGCCTGCCGTTCTTCTACGGCTGGGTCGTGGTCGCCGTCGCCTTCGTCACCATGGGCATCGGCGTCAACACGCGCACGGCATTCTCGCTGCTCTTCCCGCCGATCCTGGCCGAGTTCGGCTGGGACCGCGCGGTCACCGCCGGCGCCTTCTCCGTCGGCTTTCTCGTCGCCACCGCCTACGTGCCCTTCCTCGGCATGGCCATGGACCGCTACGGCCCTCGCGTCATGATCCCGATCGGCATCGTGATCACGAGCCTGGGGCTCGCGCTGGCGCCACTGACGAGCCGGCCGTGGCACCTGCATGTGACGCTCGGCGCACTCGTGGGCGGTGGCTCCATCTTCATGACCTACATCGGCCACTCGCTGTTCCTGCCGCACTGGTTCGTGCGCCGGCGCGGCCTCGCCATCGGCGTCGCGTTTTCCGGCGTGGGCATCGGCTCCATCGTGCTGTTCCCCTGGCTCGGTCGGCTCATCGCGGCCTCCGGCTGGCGTGCCGCCTGCTGGGCGCTGGTGATCCTGCTCCTCGTCGTGCTGCTGCCCCTCAATCTGACGCTGCCGCGCCGCCGGCCGGAGGACGTCGGCCTCGCGGCCGACGGCGATGCCGTCCCCGGCGGCACCGGCCGCGTCAGCGCCGACAACGTGGTCGACCGCGCGTGGACGTCGGTGGACTGGACGCTCGGCCGCGCGATGCGCACGGCGCGCTTCTGGTGGCTCTTCGTCGGCTTCTTCGCCGCGCTGGCCGCCTGGTACATGGTGCAGGCCCACCAGACCAAGTACCTCCTGGACGTCGGCTTCGATCGCGAGCGCGCCGCGCTCGCGCTCGGCGTGGTCGGGCTCGCGGGCATCGTCGGCCAGATCGCGCTCGGCTGGCTCTCCGACCGCGTGGGGCGCGAGTGGGCCTGGACGCTGGGCGGCCTCGGCTTCGCGGTCTGCTACGCGACGCTGCTGCTGCTGCCCGCGCACCCGTCGGCCGGCCTGCTCTACCTGATGGTGACCTCGCAGGGACTGCTCGGCTACGGCCTGGCGTCGGTCTTCGGCGCGATTCCCGCCGAGATCTTCCAGGGCCGCCGCTACGGAACCATCTTCGGGACGCTGAACCTCGGCGCCAATGCCGGCGCCGCGTTCGGGCCGTGGGTGGCGGGCGCGATCTACGACCGCACGGGAACGTACACGCCGGCGTGGCTGCTCGCGATCGGCGCCTGCGCGCTCTCGATCGCCGCCATCTGGCTGGCGGCGCCGCGCCGGGTGCGCGCGGTGGCCGGGCGCGTCAAATCAGACGTCGCGGCGGCGCGCTGATCGCAGGAACGCCCCTTGTGGTATCTAGTCGGCGTGGCCCCTGACGACCACGACCTTGCCGCGGCCCGCCGCTTCATCGACCACGCGCGCCGCATCGTCGTTCTCACCGGCGCAGGCATCTCGACCGACTCCGGCATCCCCGACTTCCGCGGCCCGCAGGGCGTGTGGACGAAGAACCCCGAGGCCGAGAAGATGGCGACCATCCAGCACTACGTCGCCGATGCGGAGGTGCGCAAGCGCGCATGGCGCAGTCGGCTGGAGACGCCCATCCATGACCGCGAGCCGAATGACGGGCACCGTGCGCTCGTCACGCTGGAGCGGCGCGGCGTCCTCGACACGCTGATCACCCAGAACGTGGACGGCCTGCACCTCAAGGCCGGCTCGTCACCCGAGCGCGTGATCGAGATCCACGGCACCACCCGCGAGGTCGTGTGCCTGGACTGCGGCGAGCGGGCGCCGATGGAGCGCGCGCTGGCCCGCGTGCGCGCCGGCGAGGCCGATCCGCCGTGCCGCACGTGCGGCGGCATCTTGAAGTCGGCGACCATCTCGTTCGGCCAGGGCCTCGTGCAGGCGGATCTCGAGCGCGCGGGCGCCGCCGCGCGACGCTGTGACCTCATGCTGGCCGTCGGCACGAAGCTGTCCGTCTATCCGATCGCCGGCGTGGTGCCGGTGGCGAAGGAGGCGGGTGCCGGCGTGGTGATTCTCAACGCCGAACCCACCGAAATGGATTCGCTCGCTGACATCGTGCTCCGCGGTTCGATCAGCGCCCTGCTGCCGCGTCTCGTCTGAATGGGGGGCCTTCGAGGCCCCCCATGTACCCAGTCCCTAAATCCCGAGCTGCTTCATGGCCTCCTTGGCCTTGGCTTCCGCCTCCGCGTGCTTGCCGGCCTTGTGCAGCGCCTCGGCGTCCTCGGCCAGCTGCCGGGCGCTGAAGCCGGCGTCGTCGAGACGGTTACCCGCCTCGTCGTTCACCTGCTTGATGAGCTTCGGACACTGGAACGCCGACGACGGCCCGGCGACGGTGAAGAGCAGCGCGAGAGCGACGCTGACCGCGAGTGCAACACGCCCCATCGATGTGACTCCTTTCGACTTCGAGATGAGATTCGCCACTCCTCGACAGGCAAGGCCGGGGCCAGACGGGGCGGGGTCCGAACCATCGAAAGTTCGCGCGCTTGGCGGTGGCGGCGGCGGGCACGCGCCGGGTGTCGTGTGGCGGAATTGAGCGCGGTGTGGCGTTCCGCCTCACTTCCCGCGGCCGCCCGGCTGTGATACACGACGGGGCATGCGCCTGGGCGTGCGCCAGAAGCTGGTCCTGCTGAGCCTGCTGATCCTGGTCGTCGTCTCGTTCACGTTCACGGCCGTGCAGCTCGACCTGACGCGCACGTGGCGCGAGGAAGACCTGCGCGACCGTGCCGTGATCTTCGCGCGCGAGATGGCCGCCACCATCGGCGACCGTCACGAGCTGGAGTCCGGCGCCCTCATCGACCGCAAGATCCACCAGATCATGGCCGTGCGGCCGAGCGTGCTCCAGCTCGACATCGTGCGCCTGCCGCCCGGCGGCGGCGCGGTGGTCGCGACGAGCGAGCCCGCTCACCGACTGCCGTTCACGCCCGCCGACGAGGTCGCCGTGCGCGGCGGCGCCGTGCTCTCACGCCTGCTCACCGACGCGGGCGGCCGCTCGTGGGAGGTGATGGCGCCGATCCGGCTCGACGGCGCGGTGGCGGGCGCGGTCGCCGCGCGCTTCTCGCTCAACCGCTTCGACGCGCGCGAGGCGCGCAGCCGCACGGTCGCCTTCTGGCTCACGGCGATCTCCGTGCTCGTGATGGGTCTGCTCATGACCCTCGCCGTCCACGGCGTGGTCAACCGGCCGATCGAGCGGTTCGTGCGCGCCATGCGCGGCGCCGAGGCGGAGCCCGTGGCCGTCACGTCGAACGACGAGTTCGGCGCGCTGGCGCGCCGCTTCAACGACATGATCGCGCGCGCGCGCGAGCGGCTCTTCGCGATGCAGCGTGACCTCAGCCACGCCGAGCGGCTGGCGCTCTCGGGCCGCATCGTGGCCGAGGTCGCCCACGAGATTGGAACGCCGTTGCATTCGGTGATGGGCCATCTGGAGCTGCTGCGCGAGGATCTGCCGCCGTTGGCCGTGTCGGAGACGATCGAGCGCCGCCTGCGCGTGATCGAGAGCCAGCTCGGACGGCTGCGCGAGATCATCGACCGGCTCCTCGACCTCACGCGGCGCTCGCCGCAGCCGGCGGTGCCGGTGGACGTCAACGGCCTCGTGCAGGAGACGGTGGAGCTGGTGCGGCCGGCGGTGGCGGCGGCGCGGCTGGAGCTGTCCGTCGAGGCCGACCCCGGGGTGCCGAGGCTGCTCGCGCAGCGCAGCGAGCTGCAGCAGGTCGTGCTGAACCTCCTCACCAACGCGCTCGACGCGACGCCGCCCGGCGGCGCCATCCGCGTGGCCACGCGCGCGCGCGGCGACGAGGTAGAGGTGGAGGTCGCCGACACGGGCTGCGGCATCGCCGCCCCCGAGCTCAAGCGCGTCTTCGACCCGTTCGTCACCACGAAGGATCCGGAGCGCGGCACCGGGCTCGGGCTGTTCATCTGCGCGCAGATCGTCCACGACCACGGCGGACGCATCGACGTGGCGAGCGAGGAGGGGCGCGGCAGCACGTTCCGCGTCGTCCTGCCCCTCGAGCGCGTGGCCGTGTCGGCCCAGGGGGCGCATCCGTGACGCCGGCGCGCCCGGCCGTGCTGGTGGCCGACGACGACACGGTCGCGCGCGACCTGCTGGTGGAGGTGCTCGAGCGCGAGGGCTACCGCGTGCGCGCGGCCAGCGGCGGCAGCGAGGCGATCGCGCTGGCCGAGCGCGAGGTCTTCGACGTGGCGCTGGTCGATCTGCGCATGCCGGAGCCCGACGGGCTCGCCGTCCTCGCGCGCCTGGTCGCCCTCGAGCCGGCGCCGGCCGTGCTCATCCTCACGGCATTCGCCGCGATGGACACGGCGATCGAGGCGATCCGCCGCGGCGCGTACGACTACCTGAGCAAGCCGTTCCGCCTCGACGACATCAAGCGCGCGGTGCGCCGCACGCTGGAGGTCCAGCGGCTGGCCCGCGACAACCAGCGCTATCGCCGCGAGCTGCGCGAGCGCTTCGACCCGGACCGCCTCGTCGGCCACTCGCCGGAGATCGTCGCCATCTACAAGCTGGTGGCGCGCGTGGCGGCCCTCGACACCACCGTGCTGATCCAGGGCGAGACGGGCACGGGCAAGGAGCTGGTGGCGCGCGCAATCCACTACGCGGGGCCGCGCGCCGACCGCCCGTTCGTCGTCATCGACTGCGCGGCGATCCCCGAGCCGCTGTTCGAGTCCGAGCTGTTCGGCCACGAGCGTGGCGCCTTCACGGGCGCGGTCGTCACGCGCCGGGGCCTGCTGGAGACCGCGCAGGGCGGCACCTGTTTTCTCGACGAGATCTCCGAGCTGTCGGGAGCGCTACAGGCCAAGCTGCTGCGCGTGCTGCAGGACCGCGTGCTCCGGCGCGTGGGCGGGAACGACCCCATCCCCGTCGACGTGCGGCTCGTGGCCGCCACCAACCGGGATCTGAAGAAGCGCGTCGAGGACGGCCTGTTCCGCGAGGATCTCTACTACCGCCTCAACGGCGTCACCGTCGCCGTGCCGGCGCTCCGCGAGCGCGGCGACGACGTGGCGCTGCTGGCCGAGCACTTCGCGCGCAAGTACGCGACGGCGGCGGGCAAGCCCGTGGAGGGCTTCGCGCCGGGCACGCTGGATGCCCTTCGCGCCTACGCGTGGCCGGGCAACGTGCGCGAGCTGGAGCACGCCGTCGAGCGCGCGGTCGCGCTGGCGCGCTCGACGCTGCTGCTGCCCGAGGATCTGCCGGCGGAGGTCCGCGCCGAGACCGCCCGCGCGCCCGAGCTGCCGCCGAGCCGGATGACGCTCGAGGAGCTCAAGCGCTGGTACGTCGCGCTCGTGCTCGACGAGGCGGGTGGCAACAAGGTCCGGGCCGCCGAGCTGCTCGGCATCGACCGCCGCACGCTCTACCGCATCCTCGAGCGCGAGGCCGGGCCGGAAGAGTAGCTGGCGTGAGAGCGGCTCGCGAATCCGCGATGTCGCTGCGCCCGAGCGTGGACGCCCCACCTCGCGCCGACGATGCTCGCCTGTACGCCGCGACTTGCTCGGACGGCCTCGCAACACCCCATCCTCCGCAAGAGGGTCGCTCGCGCGCCTTCGCGCCCGTCACGGTTCGCGAGAAGAGCCAGCGCGGATTGTTAGACATCCCCTGACGCAACAGCCCATTCGGCCCCGCCGGGAACAATCAAGCGACTGTCCTGGGAGCTGACGATGGGAATGAAGCACGCTGTGACAGCGAACAGTGTAATCGCCAGTATCTTCATAGTCTGTCAACGCCCAGGCTGAGCGGCCGGCCGGACCGCTCCAGCCTGCCGTTAGGTTGCCTCGAAGTCATTGCCAGTAACTCTTCCCGCGTTTCAGCCTCTCTCGGTCGCCGGCGCCCGCGAACGCGCTGCCTGAACTCCACTTCCCGATCAACTCAGTGCGCGTGATAGTCCCAGTGAAGTTGAGACCGCCATACGGGCCACTTACCGGCATCGTGAATTCGACTTGCGTCCCCGCAACTCGGACTGGAACAAGCACGGCAAACGGGGCTCCGCCTTCGGCAAGCTGGACCAAAGCGAAGAATCCGGTCGGGCCCTTCGATGGGAAGATGAGGATCTCGGCACCGAGAAGATCGCCGCCCTCTTTGTTGAAATACAGGCTGCTGTACACTCCTGTGGCCCGGACCGTGTCGGCTCCTAGCGCAACTCCCACGCAGAGCGACGCGATCGCACCGGTCACAAGACTGAGGCGCATCGATCGTCCCTCATTCGGCAACCTAGCGGATTGCTGATGGGATCTGGAACGTCTACTTCGGGCGCCTCAGGCTCGGCCGCTTGAACGAGCGCCACATGCGGATTGAGGATCACTACGGGCGACTTTATCGTCGACACGTGTAACCCATGTCCCGGACTCTTTTGTTACCTATGTCGCCGACCGTTCACCCTCCCGACCTACTTCAGGAATCGCGAAAGCAGGATGAATTCTGCACCCACCAGCAAGGTTATCAGATAGGCGAGTGCCGCGATTTTCCATCGCGCGGCTTGATCAAGCTGAGCTTCATCCTCCCAGCCGTCCTCGAGGCCCAACGCGAATAGTCCTCCGAGGACGCCCAGCGCGAACACCATGAACAGCCAGGGCCAGTACGGTGGGCGAGGGAGCAGGGCCTTGGGGTCATAGAAGAGCCCCACGGTCACGGCGCCCAGGCCGACGGCGACAAACGGAATGGCAAGATCCAGGAGATGACGAGTGTTGGATTTGGAGGGAGGGGTCAACATGTGCGCGATCGCTGCTGTCTAACGGTTGAGCTAAGCCGCCCCGGAGGCCGAAGGCCGGAGGGGTCGGCTTGAGCGATTTGTTAGACGCCCTCAAACGGCAACTAGCCACCGCGAGTACGCACCCCTATCAGGTCTGTACCTGTCCCATGTGCTCATCGGGAAGTCTGCTGCCCGAGCTCTTGGGCAAGCCCGATGAGAATTCCTTCGGGGCCCCGGATGTAGCAGAGCCGATACGTGTCTTCGTACTGGACCACTTCGCCGACGAGCTCCGCGCCGCGTTTGCCGAGCCGGGCGAGCGTATCGTCGATGTCCTCCACGGTGAACATGACGCGTAGGTAACCTAGAGCGTTCACCGGGGCACTGCGGTGATCGGCGACCACAGGCGGCGCGAGGAATCGGGACATCTCGAGCCGGCTGTGACGGTCCGGCGTACGCATCATGGCAATCTCGACGCGCATGTCGCGCAATCCAGTGACGCCATCTGCCCAGTCTCCTTCGATTGGGGCGCGCCCCTCGAGCTCGAGGCCGAGTTCGGTGAAGAACTCAATGGCGGCGTCGATGTCTTCTACCACGATGCCGACGTTGTCCATACGCTTGACCGTCATGATGTCTCCTTGGCGTCTAACGTCGGTATCAGCCGCGGCCGAAGGCCGTCGGCTGTATGTCGGGGTTAGACACATCGCCGTTACCTATCTTCCCGGTTGCTCACGTAGACACACCACGCCTATCTAGCCTTTGCACGAGGTGATCGCAGCCGCCGCGACGACAAGCACCGGCGGAATCAATGTCACGAGCACTGAGAATGCTGCGCCCAGCGTGAACGCGATTGGGCCAAATCGTGATGTGTCGACCGACCACACCTTTGCCACTAGCAGTTCGGTGATCCATCCACCCGTATAGCAAACGTTCGCGAGGATGCCGTAGAGCAGAACACCCACGATGGCGAACGCAGGCGGATCAGGTAGTCCGATAGGAGCTCCGCCACGACTCTCGCATGTGAACGCAACCGCGACCATGATCGTCGAACTCGCAAGACCAACCACCCCGACGATAGCGTTGTACGGCACCCGACGTGCTTCCCACCAAAGGACGACGGCTCTCGACGATAGGGGCTTGATGGGGCGCGCGACCAGCCATGCCAGCAGTCCCCTAAGATGCTGCACAACCGATGTTGTCATTGCAGTTGGCTAACGCCCCGCATCACCTGCCGGCGGAGGCGGGCGAAGCCTGCTGTAGCCGGTCAGGTGCATGCGGATGTTATGCGGCATTCTGGTTGCCGCGACCACTGGTTGTCCACTTTCGGCCCACAGCGGTCAATTCATAGATGTCCGTTAGCGGGCGCTTCACCTTCCTTGCCCAGTAGCAGATCCACGACCCAGCAGCCACGAGCGTGCTGCCGACCCGACCGGCAATGCTCGATCAGTTCGGCGTTCGTGCAGTCCGAGGCTTCGAGGGCGTCGGCCAGGAGAGGCATGCGGTCGAAAGCGCGCTCCGCATAGATGCCATCGGCAAGGGCCCTCACCTCTCGCGTCAGCCAGGCGGCGCACAACTCGAGCATGGGCTGCGGATTGGTACACGCCAGCCATTCGGCTTCGGTCATGGGCGTTCATCCGTGTCGGGCGAGTGTCTGTTGCTGATGGAAGCCGCTTCCGAGTGGCAGCTTTCGGGGATTGTCACGGCTGACCGCTCATGGCCGATAGCGGCCATCGCTGCAAGGAATGCCGCGCGGTCGAACGTTGGCGCTCAGCGGCCGGCGTAGCCGGGCCGCTGAAGCGAGGAGTTCGACGATATGTAGCCACCATAGGCACCCGCGAGAAGGAAGAGAGAGTAGGTACACTGCTCACTCCACTCCCGGCCGCCGAAGGGAGTTGTCCCACTCGCTGTTGAACTTGGCTGAGCGCGACGGCAGGGCATCATACCCTCAGTTCACAGCAGTGCGGGGGATAACCGGCTAGCGGCCCCCTCGAGAAGATCGATCCTGAGCCAATTGTGGCCCTCGTTTCTTCGCCGACGATGACCACGATGACTCACGCGGCGCGCTGCGCGGTCGTCACGTTCCCAAGCGCGGTCACGAGCGCGCCCAGCTCTCCATGCCGCTTGATGCGCCGGAAGCGCTCAGCGGCGCGCAGCAGGCCGAGCCCGATCCACCGCCGCCGCATGTCGCCATCGCGCCAGCGCTTGATGTTCCGCGTGACGTGCCGCAGCGTCCCGATCAGATTCTCGATGCAGTTCGTCGTCGCGAAGAAACGCCGCAGCGTCGGCGGCAGCCCCAGCTTCAGCACGGTGAGCGTTTCCTCCAAGCCTTCGCGCACACTGGCGGCCGCATCGGCATGGCCGTTCCGCTCGAGCCACGTCGCGAGGGCCGTCAGTTGGCGGCGCGCCGCCGCGGCACTGGCCGCCCGATACCCCCGGCGCAGGCTCGCCCGGACGTAAGCCTGGCGCGCCTTCGGCACGAGGGCGTCGAGGTTGCGCCCCTTGTGGAGCTGACAGCGTTGGATCACCGCGGCGTCGCCGAGGACATCGCCGAGCGCCTTGCGCAGCCCCTTGCCACCGTCGATCACGCACAGCACCCGCCCCTCGAGCGTGAGCCCGCGCGCAAGCAGGTCCTGCAGCAGCTCGGTACAGACCACGGCGTTCTCCGTCGAGCCTAGCCGCAAGCCTAGCGGGACCTTGCCGCCGTCGCGCGTGATCCCCAGGACGACGATCACCGTCTGCTGGGCCACCACGACGCCGTCCATGAACAGCGCCACCACCTCGAGCCCGTCCAGCCGCCGCGCAAGGTGCTCGCGCAGCCGCTGCCGGGTCCGCCGCACCACGGTTCGACTGACGGCACTCTTGCTACTGCCCCGGGTGCGCCGCCCGAGCGGCCGCGCCTCCAGACTGGCTTCGTACTGGCGCGTCGACACCCCGGCGAGGAGCTGTTGCATCATCCGCGCGCTCAGCGGGTCCCGGTCGCGAAACACCGCGACCGACGGCAACGTCGCTTCCCCGCCGGCCGTCTGCCGCACGCGAGGGCGCCGCACCTGCACGCGCCGCCCGCCGAAGGTGAGCTCCGTCGCCGCCGTGCCCCAGTGATGATGGGTGCGCGGTGGTTGATGCCGGCCCTTGGGGCCCGCCAGCGCCACGGCCTCGTCGCGAAACAGCTCGTCCAGGGCGGCCAGCCCCTGCGCATGGACCCACGCGAGCAAGTGCTGGCGCGTGCTCGTCATCCCGGCGAGCATCGGCTCCACCAGGTGCATCGGCGCCGGGCCCGCGCTATTCTCCGCTTGCGTTCGCTGCACTCTCGCTGTTCTCTTCGTCATTGGCGGCTCCTTGGCCCCAGCGTGGGGACCGTTTGTCTTGGTCGACGCGATTCTCACGCCGACCAGGGAGCCGTCGCTACTCAGTTCTCAAATTCAACAGGGACCGGGACATCTCCCCCCGAAGGGGTCTAACGGACATGTCGATGCCGATTGCGATAACCATTGACACTCCAGCGACCCACATCAGCGCGCTCACATTCAGCTTTTCTTGTCGAATCAGATAGACAATCGACCCGTGCGTGTTTTGTGGGTAGATCCGCCCGCTGTTTTGGTCCAGCGTGATTGGACGTGTGGCGTCGTAGTACATCCACAGCGCCATGGCACCAAGCCAGGCAACGAGTGCCAGGCACGCGGCGGCGACCTCTACCGGCTTCCAGAATCGAGCGGTACGCCAACCGCGTTTCTGTATGTCCGGATTAGTCATTGCCTCCATGCCAGATTCTCGACGGACCGAGCTACGCCGTCCTATCCATAGTCGTCGAACAGTCGCGCTCAGCGGGCGGGGCGAGCAACGCGAGCGCCGATCCGCTGAAGCGCGGGGTTATGGGCCTCAGTGCTTCTACGCAGGGGCGAGCCATGAGCCCGGTGCCGCTTAGTGATCGGCCAGCCGTGCGGCCAGCGCGCGGCCAGCCCACCGAGCCTCCGCACGAGCGGAGCAGCTGAGAGGACACGAAGCGGTTGGTTTCAGCTACGGACATTCGCGCCTTCACTGTTGAAACCCTCGGCCATTCGACGTGGCCTCAGTGCGCATAACGCCAGCGCTCAGCGGCCGGCGGAGCCGGTCCGCTGAAGCGGTTCGTTATCCGTCGACGTCACGCTGACCGACGGCAGGGTCGGACTGAAACCAGGTCGTCGTCCCCGACAGGGCGGACGTCGCGGACATTCAGCGTCAGCAGCGCCGCAGTCCGACCGGATGCGGTCACGAACTCCACCTCCAGCCCGTCTGGCTCATAGACTTCTACGACCGCGCCAAGATCTCCCTTGCGCAGCCCGTGGTCAGGTAGGTCGCGGTCAAGAACGACGGTGTCGAGAACCCGATACGTCATCTGCTGCCCTCCGGATAAGCCGTCACGAATCGGGGGAACTCCTCGCCCGTACGCACAACCCAGACGCTCACCACTTCCGCCGAGTTCCCTGATGGCCCACCCAGCGTAGCGCGGATCGCGTACTTCTGTCCGTACGGAGTCGGCGCCTCCGCCGTGGCATCTTGGGATAGGTGTTGGCTCCAGAGGGCCGCCTCGAGCTGGCGCCAGTTCTCCGACGAGTATCCGAGCGCTAGGAAGAAGGCGGCCTTGAACCGGCCGATCGGATGGTTGCGCGAGAGCAGGTACGCGTGGAGCTTCGCCGGCTCGATAACAGCACGCTCAGCGTTCGGGATCCGCAATCGTCAGAGTCCCTTGCTCAATCTACCTCGTTCGTCCGCCTTCCTTGTACGGATAACGCCACGCTCAGCGGCCGAGGGGCGAGCATCGCGAGCCCCCGGTCCGCTGCAGCGTGAAGTTATGCGACCAGCTCATTCGTGGGCTCCGCGTACCGACAATTTGCGCCACACCCACCATCCTGCCATGGCGGCGCCGATGAGGCTGCCCGGCACGACGATGAACAGGCCTAAGAGACCGAGACCGAAGTCGTCTGCGAGCTCGCCACGCGACGCAGCTCCCGTTGACCACATCTCAAAGCGGACTGCCGCCTCGCCGAGAACCCAATGAAGCGCCGCAGTGGCGATGACGAAGGTGACCAGGGCGCCCGCTGCTTTCTTAGTAGTTCGCATAACGTTGCGTATCAGCCGCGGCGCGCCCTGCGCGCCGTCGGCTGGATGCGCTTGTTAGACGGTTCTCGGGGTACGGTCTCGCGATTGCCGATGCTGCTCCGCGTTGGCGGGCCCTCTTCGGAGTGAGGTCGGTAAAGACCCACAGCGTCTTCTCAGCCGGCACCAGCGTCCTCGCTCGTTCCTTGGCGCGACGACGGCGGCGAAATTCCTACCAAACCTCTCCTGGCGCGCACTCGAATCCCAACTCCATGAGTTGCAAAATGCCTACGAAGCGTAGGCGGTGGCCGCTGTCGTAGCGAAGCTCAGCTTGCTTCCCCAGGCGTTTCGCCCGCTCGACCGATGCGCGAGGAGACCGAGCAGGGAACACGACGATCCGTTCCTCCGTTAGGCGCACCACTCGATTTCCCGTAGCGGGGTCCGGATGCCAGTCAAAGAGCAACTTGGCTGCGTAGCGCGCCATCACTCAAGCCGTCTAACGTGCGGGTGAGCGGCCGGCGGCGACAAACGGCTGGTTCCCCCAGGACCGATTGCCGCCGGTCCGCTCCACTCGCTGGTTAGGCTGCCCTGTCGTCATCGTCGACAACCCCGACGCAGCACCTCCCAGACCGCTGCCAATGGGATGATCAGAAGCAACCCGGTCACCGTCGCAAGGAGTGCCGCGAGAATCGCGCCAGGGACCACGGAAGATGTTGCGTGCCCGGAGGCATCGATAGCAGAGAAGGCGTGACGGATTCCGTACACAGTGCCCACCATACCGGCAACAGGCGCCAAACGGCCGGCCCGGGCACGCGTACGTCTTGCGAATGAGCTACCTAGTCTCATCACTCGAACGTCGTCATATTGAGCACGCGATGCTGCCTAACGTGCGGCGTCAGCGGCGCCCGTTCTCGGGCGACCGCTGGACGCCGAAGTTAGGCGTCAGGCTATAGACATTGCTCAACAAACTCAATCTCAGGGAACTTGCCTATGTAGAACATGGAGACCCGGCCTTGGTACGTTTCAAACCGCATTCCGAAACGACCACCTTCTGATGGAATCGTCAGATAGTGTCCGTCAGGAGCCGTATAGTGGTGTGGGGTAACGTTCAGGCGAGATCCGTACAGGTGCTTGACGCGTTCTTCAAGATCCCCGACGCGCGCGCCCTCAATCGTCGGAATATCGCGCGAGGTAACATCGATTCGTGCCAGTCGGCCGTCGACAATCATGAGTGAGATGCCTTTTGGCCGAGTCGCCGATACGTAGACGCAGGCCCTCTCGCGAGGATCGTCTGGCATTTGAAAGCGCTGGTGCAGCACTCTGGACAGATCATCTAGCGACATGCCGACGCGCAGTGGGCCTACGCGATCGAACTGCGCAGTCCATCCTTCATTGGCCATGGAAGGGTCGGACCCGAGAGTAATGATCGCCAGAAGCACAATTCCCAAACGCATTTTCATTGGACGCCTAACGGTCACGCTGAGCGGCCGGGGCGAGCGCCGGCGAGCCCCGGTCCGTTCGAGCGTGTAGTTCGACGCCGAGTGATCAGACGACCGAGCGCGCCACTCGGGCCGCTGCCACAACGTGGTGTCGTCATTGGCTGCACCCGCTTGCCAGCACGGCTGTGTGTCGGGCCTCCCGCCCACTCTGTCTCACGTGACTCCGGCTGTGGATCCGACGAATACAGGTTCCGCGAACCCTCGCTGCCCCCCTGGCAACTTCACTCGCCGCTGGTGCGGCGAACGTTCACGGTCAGCAGCCGGAGCGAGCATCGCGAGCGCCGGTCTGCTGCACCGTGGAGTTAGACGTTGGACGTTTAGCATGGTTTAGCGCCCACCGTTTCGCTGACGAAGGCGGTCAACAAGCGCTGTTCCCGCCGGCCGCGCCAAAAGTACCAGGCAGCGTATGTCCAGAACATGAGTGGGAAGGCGACACCGATCCATGGGTTCCCTGATGCCCGCCCAGTCGGCGCGACGAGTTCTAGCACGGACAACACGAACCAGATGCTGCCAACCACGATGGCGAACGTTGTCCAGAGGCCCACGAAGATGGCGTGGGAGCGCCGGCGACGGAAACGTCCTTCGATGCGCGTACCGGACTGGTCCGGAACCAGGCGTGCGTACAGGAATACAGCTTCCCACGGATGGCCGAATCTTCTGCGGCGCTGTAGGCGAACCGCGTTGGCGTCGACGGTGCCGATGACCGCCTTCGAGCCAGCGTAACTCGAGAAGCTGAGCAGCGCCCGCCTCGGCTCGTCTACCGCACCTCTGAGTCGATGCGCACATTCGGCGAGCGGCAAGTCGGTGTGTAGCCGGAGGTCACTCATACGTCTAACGCCGCACTCAGCCGCGAGCCCCGCTTGCGGGACGCAACCCTATCAAATCATCACCGCCCGAGGGGCTCGTCGGCTGCAGTGGTTTGTTGGGCAGCGGCCTCACGAGACGCTCGGCCGAGTTGAAGCAAAAGAGTCCACGACGTGCCCGATTCGCCAACCTTGTGGAAGCCTTCCGACTCGTAGAAAGACCGCGCATAGTTAGAAGGACTCACACTCAGGCTGAGGGCCGGATGGCCGTCTGCACAGGCGATCTCAATGAGAGCCCGAAGAAGCGTGCGCCCGACTCCCTTGGAACGGTGAGCCGAAGCCACCGCGATGCCCAACTCGGGAGTCTCGGCGTTCACGAAGCCATAGGAGTGGAGCTCGGGCCGCCAGAGTCGAAACCACGCCGCACCGATTTTGGATTGCTGCTCTTCAGCCATGACACCACGGTCTCCGGGGCGGCCCCAGTCCGCCAGCAGCTTCGTGAACTCGGGGTGTTCTCGGAACTCGGCCAGCGTCGGTCGCGGCCAAGCGGGGTCCCAGAAGAACGCCTCGAATAGCATTTCTTCTAGGGAAACACGATCCATGGCGTCAAGCGGCCGGATGTCAACCATTCTTTCCTGCTGCCCAACGCGCCGGTGAGCGGCGCGGCTGGCCAGCCTCGTTTCGACGCCGACGGTTCGCCGCGTCCGCTCTACTGGCGAGTTCGACGCCACGCAGATGTTCCCGGGATAAGTTGCCGGCTCGCGACGCCAGGCGGTGGCCGGATGTCTCAAACCCGTCTGAGCGCACACCGCGCTGACGATTTGCCTGGCGCTGCCAGGCTGCGTCCGCGACGTCTACGACACCTGCGGTCGGTCCCGTGATCGCGACGGGGTGCCCCGATGTTTCGGCTCCTTGGCCGCCGACCGTTGCCTGCGCGTGGTCGATCTGCCTCTCCTCGCCGGCGCCGGTCGCCCAGACGACTTCGGTGCTCATGAACCGTTGGTGTCCTCGGGCTTCAAGAACCGGTCTCCATGCGGCGAACGCACACGTTGAGCGGCCGCGGCGAGCGTACGCGAGCCAGCGGACCGCTCGAACGTGAAGTTAGAGAGCCGCATCAGGTCGTCGCCCGCTCGGTCTCGTAAAACTGCAGCGGCCCGGCGAGATGGGCCAGCAATTCGGCTAGAATGGTCTGCCGCTCGAGGATGCCTGCAGTGATCGCGTACGCGACCGCCAGCTCCAGGCGGCCGGTGTTGTAGCGGACATAGAGATCGCGCGCCGGGCCCTGGTGAAAGCGGTGGATGATCTCGCTGAGGTCACCGCTGGCGAGGTCGCCGTGCTCCCACCGCTTGAAAGCTTCGGCGACGCTCACGAGCGCTCGCCGCAGCTCCTCTTCGTGCGCGGTGCCGGCATACTCACGGAGCAGGCGCTTGATCCGCTTGGGCGTGTCTGCCATACGCTGTCTCTCTAACTCGATCTCTCTTGAACTGTGTTATCTGACTGCGTAGTTCTGTATATCTGGTCGGAAAGACCCGACCGCAATCCCATGGTCTCGAGTTTCCACAGGGTTGGAGCACACCTCCGGGCCTTCTCGCCGTGATATACGACGAGGCGTTGCAGGGTACCATCTGCGCGCTCGCGGCCCGAAGTTCCGCCCTCGGCGATCATGACAGGAACATCCGGTCCGCCGGGCTCCGGACCCCCGCCGGTCCGCGATTGAGCACGTGCGTGTAGATCATCGTGGTGCTGACATCCTGGTGGCCGAGCAGTTCTTGGACCGTGCGGATGTCGTGGCCCTCCTCGAGCAGATGGGTGGCGAAGGAGTGACGGAAAGTGTGGCAGGTCGCCGGCTTCGCGAGGCCGGCGGCGCGGACCGCTTCCTTGACGGCCCGCTGGAGAACGGATTCGTGGAGATGATGACGGCGCCGCTGGCTCGTGACGCGGTCCACATAGAAGCGCGTGGCCGGGAAGACCCATTGCCAGCTCCAGTCGCGGCCGGCGTTGGGGTACTTGCGCGCCAGCGCATCGGGTAGCTCCACCCAGCCGGCGCCTCGCCGGAGATCGGCCTGATGCTGCTCGCGTACGCGCTCGATGTGCGCGATCAGCGCGGCCTTGGCCGCGCCTGGCAGCATCGTGACGCGATCCCTTCGCCCCTTGCCGTCCCGGATCACGATCTGGTTCGTCGCGACGTCGACGTCCTTGACTCGCAGGCGGCAGCATTCCAGCAGGCGTAGTCCCGCGCCATACAGCAGGAGCGCCATGAGCCGTTGAACACCGTCGAGCCGCTGGAGTACGGAGCGGACCTCCTCGCGGGTCAGCACGACGGGCAGGAACCGGGGCCGCTTGGCCCGGACGACATCATCGAGCCACGGCAGATCGACGCCGAGCACCTCGCGATAGAGGAACAGCAGGGCGCTCAGGGCCTGGTTCTCGGTGGAGGCTGCCACTTTGTCGTGAACGGCGAGCGCTGTCAGGAACGCGGTGACGTCGGGCGCTCCCATCTCAGCCGGGTGGCGCTTGTCGTGGAAGAAGATGTATCGCTTGATCCAGTGGATGTAGGCCTTCTCCGTGCGGCGGCTGTAGTGTCGGGCCCGGACAGCATCGCGCACGCGGTCGAGAAGGCGGCGTTTTGGCGACGCGGGAGGACCGGCTTCATGGACGGCGAGCACGG
>Ga0209159_1000234_pt1 | contig 54162 bp, 48 predicted proteins | sample GraSoiAngelo_144_FD_185901 | JGI IMG/M metagenome (GOLD analysis project Ga0209159, IMG submission 185901) | Grasslands soil microbial communities from the Angelo Coastal Reserve, California, USA - 14_1009_02_40cm (SPAdes) (version 2) | ecosystem: Environmental > Terrestrial > Soil > Grasslands ...
CAGCGGCGAGCGTGGCAGCGAGGAGCAGACGTCTCGGTGACATAGAGACCTCCCCGAAGCGGTTTGGGAGCCTTGGCGCGTGGGACTCTAGGCGGCGCGAGCGGCTTTGTCAAGGGCCGTGCGTTGGCCGTGCGTTGAGCCGGTCACGATCAGCCTTCAGAGGTCGAGCGCCAGGCCCTCGGTGGAGAAGACGATCTCGCCCTCGTAGATCCGCCTGACGTCGCCGATGCCCTTTTCCATGACCGGATGGCTGGCGAGATTGGGGCCGATGTGCGAGAGGATGAGCCGCCGGACGCCGGCGGCATGAGCCATGCGGGCGGCGCCCTTGGTCCCGCACTGGCCGCCGGCCTCGCCGTCGGCGTCCATGGCGTCCTGGTCGTTCCAGCACATGCACACAAGCGCGTCGGCGCCCCGCGCCAGATCGATGACGCTCTGGCAGGGCTGGGTGTCGCCGGTGAAGACGATGCTGCCGGTCGGCGTCTCCACCCGGTAGGCGAGCGAATCGAGGAAGGGCTGCACGTGCTCGGCCGGCGCCGCCCACACCTCCCAGTCGAAGCCGGTGAACACGCAGCCCGGGCCCACGTCCGTGGCCTCCACGCTCGGTCCCGGGCGGGGCAGTACCGTTCCGCCGCGATTGCGGTACACGCGCTGGCTCAGCGGGTGCCCGACGCGGGCCTGCCAATCGTGCGTGAAGGCGCCGTGCTCGCCGATGAGCCGCTCGGTGATTCGCTCGGTCAGCGTGGGGCCGAAGACCTGCAGCCGGTTCTCACGGCCGATGCTCTGATCCCAGCGGCAAAGCAGGAAGCAGGGGTAGTCGACGTCGTGGTCGAAGTGGTGGTGCGTGAAGAAGAGGTGGTCCACCTTCGTGGGCCACAGGCCGGCTTTGACGAGCTTGTGCGTGGCCGCCGGGCCGCAGTCGAACATGGCAAGCCGGCCGCCGCCGAGGTCGAGGACGTATGAGGTGCCAAAGCGATCGGCGGTCGGTGTCGGCGTGCCGGCGCCCAGGATATGCAGTCGAGCCAAGAGCGTCTCCCGCGCCGATGCTCCGCGGGTGGCCGCGCGGTTGTCAAGGCCCCTGCCCTACTTGTCGAGCCACACCTCCTGTATGCGGCCCCAACTGTAGATCGAATGGTGCGGGACGAGGTTCTTCACGTGCGGCCACGACGTGAAGTAGTCGAGTCGCCAGACGAGCACCGGCCGCACGGTCGTCTCTTCCAGTTTCCGCTGGATCTCCTGCACCAGCGCCCCGCGCTTCTTCGCATCCAGCTCTTGGGATTGCTGGTCGATGAGCCGCGCGATTGGCTCGTCGCAGAAGCCGGTATAGTTTCGTGGCGACCCGCAGCCAAAGTGCTCGTAGAAATTGGCGTCCGGGTCGTCCGGCTCCACCCCGTTTCGGTCGACGCCGACCTCGAACGCCCCGCGCGTTTGCAGGGGACCCCACTGCGGCGAATCCACCTGCCGCAGCGAGGCGTCGATCCCGACGCGCCGGAACTCCCCGATCACGAATGAGCTGATGTCCACGAAGGCGGGAAGCTGTCTGGTCAGTACCTCGACCTTCAAGGGCTTGTTCGGGCCGAATCCCGCATCGGCGAGGAGCATCCGGGTCTGGCCATGTTCGTGGCCGGGCTCGCCGTAGCCCGGGAGTGTGCGGAGATCGGGCTCAAGGATGCCCCACACCCCGTAGGGCCTCGGCATCATCGAGGAGCCGAGCACGGCCCCGCCTTGGTAGACGGCCGCGATGAGGGCGCGCCGGTCGATGGCGCGGCTCAAGGCCTGGCGCACCTTGACGTTGTCGAAAGGCGGTTTCCGCGTGTTGATAGTGAGGTGATCTAGAATCCCCGCGTTGACCTGGGTGATCACGAGCTGCGGGGCCGCCTTCTTCAGTTGATCGGCGATCGGCTTTGTGGTTTCCCCAGGGAACGCCACGTCCACGCGCCCCGCCTGGAGCGCCGCCGTCGCCGTGCCGCGCTCCGCGATGATCGGATAGCGCAGCCCGTCGAGGTAGGGCCGGTCTTTCATGAAGTAGTCGCGGTTCTTCACGTACTCGACGAACTCGCCCTTGCGCCAGTCCTTGACCTTGAACGGTCCCGTGCCCACGCAGCCGGTGCGGTAGCTGGCCGCCGGCACATGCGCGGCGTAGATCGGCGTGAATCCGGAGGCCAGCATCAGCAAGAGGGATGGTTGTGGGTGCTTCAGTCGGAACACGACCGTCTGGGGGTCGAGCGCGTCGACCGCCTCCACCTTGCCGTACCAGTCGCGCCGCGGGTTGAGACGCAGCTTGGCCGGCGCATCCGGCGTCTCCCGAAGCAGGTCGAATGTGTACTTGACGTCCTTGGAGCTGAACGGCTTGCCGTCGTGCCACCGCACGTCGCGTCGGAGGAAGAAGACCAGCTTGCGATAGTTCTCCTGCCACGCCCAGCGCTCGGCGAGCTCGCCGACGATGGTGTCCACGCTGTGTGTGGGCTTCAGCGGATCGAAAAGCACGAGGTTGCTGAAGCACGGCATCGCCGGCCACATGGTCGAGATCGTCGCGCTTTCGTGGATGGCGAAGCCCTGCGGCAGATCCTCCCGCAACCTGAGCGTGAGCCAGCCGCCAGACTTGGGCGCCTGGCCCTGGGAGGCAACGCCGGTCACGAATACGAGCCCAGCTAGGCCGATCACGGAAAGGAACCGCGTGATCCCCATAACGCACCTCCGATTCCAATCACTGTCGATCTTGGTCGGACGTCAGAGCGCCCGTGCGATCAGCGACGCGCCGCTGAAGAGAAGCACGGCACCGACGATCTGCGCGACCTTCGCCGGCGCGACGCGCATGTGCACTCGATCTCCGGTCCAGACGCCCGCCCACGCGACCGGAAGAAGCAACCCGATCGCGAGCCACAGGTCGCGGCCGGTGAAGAGTCCTTTAGCTCATGCGCGAGACGACGCGTGATCGTTGGCCGATGGTCCTCGACGGATGCCGGCGTGATGGCGCTCAGTTCACGACGAGCTGGCGTGGCGCGCGCGTGACGGCCTCGCAGCCTCTCGGGGTGACGATCGAAGTCTCCCCGAGACACATGCTCAGACCGGTCCGGCTGTTTAACACGATCATGTGCAGGAAGAACACCATCCCCGGACTCACGATCTGCGGATTGCCCGTGTACACCATGGGCCAGTCCATCCACGTCGGCGGATACGTCGCGCCCATCGTGTAGCCGCAGGCGTTCAGATAGTGGCCCTCATAGCCCGCCTTCTTGAGCGTTCGCGCGTGCGCGTCGAAGACCTCGCCAACGGTGCGACCCGGACGCAGCATCGTCTGCGCGGCATCGAGCGCCTCGGCGCACGCGGCGAACATGTCTCGATGGCGCCGGTCCACCTTGCCCGTGAGCGTGACGTGCATGAGCGCGGCGTGGTAATGCCGGTAGGCGGCGGCGAACTCGAACGTCACCTGATCGGTCCGTCCCACCGTGCCGTGGCCGGTGTGGTAACGGACGAGGAGCGCCTCCTCGCCGCGGCCCATCGGCCAGCGGCTCGCCGACGGGTCGCCGTCCCCGGCGAGGATCACCTTCTGCATCTCGCCGTAGATCTCTCCCACGCGCGCGCCGGGCACCGTCAGGCGATTCGCGACGGCCAGCGCCTCGTCCGCGAGTTGACCGGCGCCGCGCACGTAGACGAGCTCCGCTGGGCTCTTGACGAGGCGCAGGAGCCGCACGAGGTCCGACGCATCTTCCGTCCGGCAGAAGCCGTGCAGCGCGGCGTCGACCATCTGCCCGCGCTGGGCGGTGAGACCATACGCGTGAGATTCGACGCCGAGGCGCTTGCCACGGCAGCGGTAGCTGTCGAGCATGTCCCGCAGGTCGTCGGCGGGGTTGGCGCCTTCTCGATCGCGCCAGATCCGCACGTCCTTGATCACGGAGGTGAGCCGCGCCTGGCGCAGATCGGCAGAGCGCGTGCAAAGCGCGAGCGCGCCGTCGGCGCCGAGGTACATGCCCTGGAACATGCTGTAGCCGCTCGTGTCGTAGCCGGTCAGGTAGTACATGCTCTCCTGGCGGAAGATGAGCAGGCCGTCGAGGCTCAGCTTCGCCATCTCTCGGCAGGCGGCGCGGCGGCGCCGCGCGAGCTCCTGTTTCGTGAAGTGCAGCATCAGACATCCGTCCGCCGGCGCAGCAGCGCGCTGGCGCCGAGCACCGCGCACGTCACCGCGATGAGGAACGAGCTCACGGCCGCGATCGTCGGGTCGACCTCGAGCAGCAAGCTGTTCCAGACGCGCACCGTCAGCGTCTGCACCTCGACTCCCGCCAGGAACAGCGGGATCAGCAGCTCGTCGAACGACGTGAGGAACGCGAAGAGCGCCGCCGACACGACGCCGGGGGCGATCAGCGGTAGCGTAACGCGCCGGAGCGCGACGAGGCGACTTGCGCCGAGGCTGAGGGCCGCCAGCTCGAGACGGAGGTCGAAGCCCTGGAGCGTCGCTGTGATGATGATGACGACGACCGGCAAGGCCAGCACCGTGTGCCCCACCGCCATGGCGAGGATGCTGCCGGTGGCCTTCAACTTCACGAAGAAGAAGTAGAGCCCGATGGCCGTGATGATGGTGGGAACGATCATCGGCGAGAGCAGCATCGCATAGATTGCGCCCTTCCCCCGGAAGCGGCCCCGCACCAGGGCCAGCGACGCGGCGAGCCCGAGCACCGTCGCGAACACCATCGTGAGGCTCGCCACCTGCACACTGACCACGATAGACTGCCGCCACTCCGGGGTGCCGAAGAAGCGCTCGTACCAGCGGAGGGACAGGCGGGGCGGCGGGAAGGTCAGGTAGTCGGCGCCGCTGAACGAGACGATCACGATGATCGCCACCGGAGCCGCCAGAAACACGAGCACGGCGGCGGCGATGGCGACGACGCCGATGGTGCCGGGTCCGGTGCGCTGACCCTCGGCGCCGATCATCCCAGGCCCTCGAAGAGTCGCTCGAGCCGCATCAGCCGGTAGTAGACCGCGAAGCCGATGAGCGTCAGCGCGAGGAGGATGACGCCGAGGGCCGAGGCGAACGACCAGTTCAGCGTGAACTCGACCTCGCGCTCGATCAGCATGGCGATCATGACGTCGGAGGGACCACCCATGAGCGCGGGGGTGATGAAGAACCCGAGGCTCAGGATGAAGACGAGCAACGTGCCGCCGGCGATCCCGGGCGCGCTCAGCGGCAGGAAGACGCGCCGGAACGCCTGCCACCGGCTGGCGCCGAGACTGTGCGCGGCCCGAACGAGCGCGGGATCGATTCCGCGCATGACGCTGGCGAGCGTGAGCACCATGAACGGCAGCAGCACGTAGGTCATGCCAACGACGACGCCGGCCTGGTTGTAGAGCAGGGGGAGCGGCGCCTGGGTCAGGCCGAGGGCGACCAGGTACTGGTTGACGACGCCGTTGCGGCCGAGCAGCACCATCCAGGCGTACGTGCGCACGATGATGCTCGTGAGAAACGGCAGGACCACGATGACGACGAGCACACGCGCGAGCCGTGGGCGGACGGTCGCCAGCACGTACGCGAGCGGATACCCGAGCAGGAGCGCGATGAGCGTCACCACCGCCGCAGTCCGGAACGTCAGGGCGATGACCGTCAGGTACACGCTCGTGCGGACGATCTGGCGATAGGACTCGAGCGTGTACCCGTTCTTGTAGACGCTGCGCAGCAGGATCCCGAACAGCGGATACACGAAGAAGGCCCCCAGGGTCAGCAGCGCCGGCAGCAGCAGGAGGAGGTACCGCCGCGTCTCGCGACGGTCCGCCGCCACCATCGTCGGCGCCGTCACCAGCGCGCTGCCGTCAGCGTTCATCGGACGCGCGCGCGAAGAGGCGTGTGTCTCCAGGATCCCACGCCAGCTCGACGAGATCGCCGGTCGCGAGCTGGCGGGACGCGAGCCGGTTCTGGACCTTGACGGTCAGCGTCCCCGTCGCGCCCAGCGCCACCGAGTACCGCGTCGCATCGCCCGCGTAGACGATCTGGTCGACGACGCCCTTGCCGCGATTCAGCTCCGAGGCGCGCGCGTCCTGCGGGACGATCTTTTCCGGGCGAACGGCCGCGACGACCCGCTGGCCGACGTGCAGGGGCTCACGGCTCGTCCCCCGCAGCTCGAGCCCACCCTCCGCGCGCACGACCGCGCGGCCGTCCGGACTCGTCGAGATGACGACACCGTCGAGGAAATTCGATTCGCCGACGAAGTCGGCGACGAAGGGACTGACAGGCGATTCGTACAGCTCGGCGGGCGTCCCGACCTGTTCCGTCTGGCCACCGCGCATGACGGCGACGCGATCGGACATCGTCAGCGCCTCCTCCTGGTCATGGGTCACGTAGATGACCGTGACGTGCAGGTGGCGCTGGATCCGCTTCAGCTCGAGCTGCATGTGCGCGCGGAGTTTCTTGTCGAGCGCGCCCAGCGGCTCGTCCATCAAGAGCACGCGCGGACGGAAGACGAGCGCGCGCGCGAGCGCGACCCGCTGCTGTTCGCCCCCGGAGAGCTGGCGCGGAAGGCGCCGCTCGTAGCCCGTGAGCCGCACCAGCTCGAGCGCCTCGCCGACCCGGCGGCGGATCTCGGCGGCGGACACCTTCCGAACCTCGAGCGGAAACGCGATGTTCTCGGAGACGGTGAGGTGCGGGAACACGGCGTAGCTCTGAAAGACCATGCCGAGGTCGCGCTTCTGCGGGGGGAGCGCGGCCACGTCGATGCCGTCGATTGCGATCGCGCCTCGGCTCGGATGGACGAACCCCGCCACCATCATGAGCGTGGTCGTCTTGCCCGAGCCGCTCGGTCCCAGGAGTGTGAAGAACGATCCGGCAGGAACGGTCATGGAGACGTCGCTGACCGCCACGACCGGCCCGAAGAGCTTGGTCAGCCCCTGCAGACGGACCTCGGCGCCGGCCCTTACCCCTTCTGGAGCAGCCACTGCGACCAGCGCTCGCTGACTTTCGCCCGATTGTCCGCCCACCACTTGCCGTTCTGGAGGAACGCTCTGGCCTTGTGCTCCGGGCTCGAGGGCAGCCGGGCGGCGACGTCGGCGGGAATGGACTTGAAGGCCTGCCGGTTCGTCGGCCCGTACGGGATCAACTTGGCCAGGTTGGCTTGCGGCTCGGGCTGACAGGCGAAGTCGATGAAGCGGTGGGCGTTCTCGGCGTTCTTCGCGCCCTTCAGCACGCCCCAGTACTGCGACTGCAGGCTCGCCTCGTTCCACTCGATCGCGAGCGGCGCGCCCTTATCCGCCACCGCCTGGAGCCGTCCGTTCCAGATGCTGCCGAGGACGACCTCCTTGTCCGCGAGCATCTGCGCCGAGAGCGCGCCCGTGTCCCAGAACTTCCGGATGGCCGGTCGCACCCGGTCGAGCGACTTGAATCCACGCTCGATGTCGAGCGGATAAAGCTTGTCCTTCGGCACGCCGTCGGCGAGCAGCGCGAACTCGAGGTCGATGTTGCCCGACGCGAGATCCGCGAGCATCCGGGGGCCGACGAACTTCTTCAGGTCCCAGAACTCCGCCCACGAGCGCGGCTGCTTGCCGGTCGGGAACGCCTGCGTGTTGTAGCCGAGCACGGACGAGAAGTAGATGTCGCCGACCATGTCGTCGCGACGGATGAAGGGGTCCATGTCGTCGGGGTTGGCGAGCTTCCAGCCCTTGTAGTTGATCTTTTCGAGTGCGCCCTTCTGGCTGAGCGAGATCATGCCGAGCTCGCCCGCGTCCACGACGTCGAGCTCGATGTTACCGGACTCGAACATCGCGAGAAGCTTGCCGAGCGTCGCGGGCACCTTGACCACCTCGATGCCGGTGGCTTTCGTGAACGGCTCCACGATGGCCTTGACCACCGCCTCCTCATAGGCGCCGCCGATCGTCCGCAGCACGACCTTCCCCGCCGCGCTCGCCCGGCGCGGCCACACGATTGGCATGCTCGCGGTCGCGAGCGCGGCCGCCGTGCCAGCGAGAAGGTGGCGCCGGCTGACGCCGGTGCTGCGGGCGAGGACCATCTGCTCTCGGCGTGTCTGGCTCATGTCGCGCTCCTCGAATGTCGGTGCCGATGCCTGGAGTGTCCGCTTCGTTAACACGCGGCTTTCCGACCTGTCAACCGGCACGTAATGAACCCATGCGTGCGGAGAAGGTCGATGGTGAGGATCTCTTCCTCCTGATCACGCAAGACGCTGCCGGTGTATGCTCTCGGCAACTTCTCCGAGGAAAGAGGATGCCGCCATGGACGACGTCAAGCGTCAGCTCGCGAAATGGATCGACCAGGATCGCGACACGATCATTGGCTTCCTGTGCGATTTCGTCCGCGCCAAGAGCCCGAACCCTCCCGGCGACACGACGCTCGCGGCCGCGCACATCACGCGATTTCTCGAAGCCCAGGGGCTGCCGTTCCGCGTGATCGCGCCACAGGCTACCATGCCGAACATCGTCGGCACGTTCGAGGGGCGCGGCCCGGGCCGGCATCTCGTGCTGAACGGACACATCGACGTCTTCCCGGCCGACGAGAGGAACGAGCGCTGGACGCATGGGCCGTGGAGCGGCGCGATCGCCAACGGCAAGATCTACGGGCGCGGTGTGGCCGACATGAAGGCCGGCACGTCGGCGTCGATCTTCACCTACGCCTACCTCTATCGGATCCGCGAGCACCTGAAGGGGCGGCTGACGCTCACGGCCGTCTCGGACGAGGAGACGTTCGGGCCGTGGGGCGCGCGCTACCTCATGGAGCATCACCCCGAGGTCCACGGCGATTGCCTTCTGAACGGCGAGCCGAGCAGTCCGCTCACCATCCGCTTCGGCGAGAAGGGACCGCTGTGGCTCCGGTTCACGACGCGAACGCGCGGCGCGCACGGCGCCTACACGCACCTGTCCCCGAGCGCGACGAAGATCTCGGCGCGACTGATCGTGGATCTGGAAGAGCTGACGACCCTCGAGCCGTCGGTGCCGATCGACATCGCCGATGCGCTCGCCGGGGCCGCCGCCGCCATCGACGAGGCGCAGGGACCGGGCGCGAAGGACATCATCCAGCGTGTGACGGTCAACATCGGCGTCATCCAGGGCGGGCAGAAGGTGAACATGGTCCCGGGCACGTGCTGGTTCGAGGCCGACGTCCGCCTTCCCCCCGGCCTCGGCAAGGACGCGGTTCTCGCGAAGGTGCGTCACATCCTTGCGCGCTATCCCGACACGACGATGGAAGAGATCAACTTCAGCGCGCCGAGCGCCTGTGATCCGAACCACGAGATGGTCGGCATCCTGCGCGCCAACGCCCGCGCGCTCGGCCGGCCCGATCCCGCGCCGATCGTCAGCCTCGGCGGCACCGACGCGCGGCTGTGGCGCCAGCGCGGCATCCCGGGGCTCGTGCACGGTCCCTTTCCGCGGGGCATGGCTCAGGCTGACGAGCACGTCGAGATCGAGGAGTACCTGCACATCGTCCGCATGCACGTACTCTCGTCATTCGACTACCTCGCGCGCCGGGCGTGAGCACCGCGGCCCACGTCCCTTCGTACTGGGCGGCGACGGCCGGTCCCGACCCGGACGGCATCCGGACGCTCGACGGCGATCGACGCGCCGACGTGGCCGTGATCGGCGGCGGCTACACCGGGCTCGCCGCCGCCTATCGGCTGGCCGGGACGCACGGCCTCGACGCCGTCGTCCTCGAGGCGAACGCGATCGGCTGGGGCGCCTCGGGCCGCAATGGCGGGTTCGCGCTCATCACGCTCGGAAAGGTCGGGCTCGAGGATCGGATCCGGCGCTGGGGAATCGAGGCCGCGCGCCGCTCGATCGCGATCGGCGTCGAGGCCATCGAGACCGTCCGCGAGCTGATCGCTCGGGAGCACATCGCCTGCGACCCCGGGCCGGACGGCTCGCTGCTGGTTGCCCACCGACCGTCCGCGGTCGCCGATCTGCAAGAGCGTGTGCGGCTCTACCGTGAGGTGCTCGGCTATCCGCACGTGGAGTTTCTCGACCACGCGCGGCTCGAGCACGACGGCTACCTGCGCGGCGCCGAGGCGTCCGGCGCCCTGCGCACGCGGAACGCGTTCGGCCTGCATCCGCTGAAGTACGTGCGCGGTCTGGCCGCGGCTGCGCTGAGGTGCGGCGCGACCCTCTGCGAGCGCTCGCCTGTGGTCGAGTGGCGGCGCGAAGGGAGCGAGCACGTGCTCGTCACGCCGCGCGGTGCCGTGCGCGCGCGCACGGTGATCATGGCGACCAACGGCTACACGGCGGAAGGCCTGCATCCGTTCTTCCGCGGCCGCCTGTTGCCAGCCACGAGCAACATCATCGTGACGCGGCCGCTCACCGCCGCTGAATGGCGCGACGTCGGCATGCTCACGACCCAGGTCTACTCCGACACACGGAAGCTCCTCTTCTACTGGCGGCGGTTGCCCGACGATCGGCTGCTCTTCGGCGGACGCGCGGGCGTCCTCGACACGCCGGCGGGGCGCAGCCGGTGTCGCCGGAGGCTGGAAGCCCACGTGGCCGCGAAGTGGCCGGCGCTCCGCGGTGTGGCGAGCGAGTACTTCTGGTCGGGTAAGGTGTGTCTGTCGTACGATCTGATGCCGCACGTCAACCGGGCCGACGGCGATCCGAGCGTGGCCTACGCGCTCGCCTATCAGGGCAGCGGCGTCGCCATGTCGACGTACTGCGGTGGGCTCGTGGCCGATCTCGTCGCGGGCAAGGACGTTCCGCGCGACACGCCGCTCACCTCCGCGACGCTGCCGCGCTTCCCGCTCCCCTTCCTGCGCTCGGCGTACCTCGCCGGCGCCTACGTGGTCTATGGCGTGAAGGATCGCTGGGCGTAGCCGAGGTCCTCAAGGTCGGGCCTCCTCCGAGCTTCGCGACAGCTCGGCAATCGGGATGTGACAGGCGATCCAGTGGGTCGGGCTCGCACGCGCCCACGGAGGCTCGGCCTCCTCGCATACGCGGCCGATCTTCTGCGGGCAGCGGGTGTGGAACCGGCATCCCGCCGGCGGGTGCTGCGCGCTCGGCACACTGCCTTCGAGACGGATCGGCCGTCCCGGCACCGCCGGATCGGGCCGCGGCACCGCGGAGCGCAGCGCGCGCGTGTACGGATGCGACGGCGCGCGGAAGACCTCGTCCACGGCGCCGATCTCCACGAGACGTCCGAGGTACATCACGCCGACACGCGCAGCCACGTGGCGCACCAGACTGAGATCGTGCGAGATCATCAGGTACGACGCGCCGAGCGTGCGACGCAGCTCGGCGAGGAGCCGGATGATCGAGGCCTGCGTCGACACGTCGAGCGCCGACACCGGCTCGTCGAGCACGACGAACTGCGGGGCCATCGCGAGCGCGCGCGCGATGGCCACGCGTTGCTTCTCGCCTCCCGACAGCGCCGCCGGCCGTCGCGCGCCGTAGTCGGGATCGAGGCGCACCGCCTCGAGCAGCTCGCGCACGCGGCGCCCGCGCTCACGGCGGCGCAGGCCGCGGAGCACGAGCGGGCGGGCCAGGCTCGGGCCGATCCGCTTCATCGGGTTCAGCGACGAATCCGGATGCTGGAAGACGATCTGCGCATCGGTCGGCTTCGGTGCGGCGAAGCGGACGCGGCCCGCGGTCGGACGCAGCAACCGCACGGCGAGTCGCCCGAGCGTCGTCTTGCCGCACCCGCTCTCGCCGACGAGTGCCACGACCTCGTCCGCCCGCACGTCGAACGACACGTCGTCGACCGCGCGCACCGGCGGGGCGCCGATGCCGAGCCAGCGGGCGACCGCCCCGGCGCCCCCGAAGTACTTGCTCACGTGCTCGAAGGCGAGCAGCGGTGCGTCGGAGGCGACCGTCTCCGGCGCGATCGCCGCCGCGGTCGATCGGCGCGGCGTCGCGAGCACCGTTGGCCAGCGGACGCAGCGCGCACGGCGCTCGGGCGCCACCGTCTCGAGCGCCGGCGTGGCCGCCGTGCACGCGGGCGCGACGAAGTCGCAGCGCGGCGCGAAGACGCAGCCGGGCGGAAGGTCCGTGAGCCGCGGGATGCGCCCTTCGATGGGGACGAGCCCGCGCAGGCCGTCGAGGTGCGGCAGCGCGTCGAGGAGCCCCCGCGTGTAGGGATGGACGGGCTGCGCGAACAGGTCGGCCGTCGGCCCCACCTCGACCAGCTCGCCCGCGTACAGGACGCCCACGCGATCGGCGACCTGCGCGATGACGGCGAGATCATGGCTGATGTAGAGGATGGCGGCGCCGACGCGGCGCTTGAGGTCGGCGACCAGCTCGAGAATGCGGGCCTGCGTCGTGACGTCGAGGCCGGTCGTCGGCTCGTCGAGGATCAGGAGGCTCGGTCCGCCCGCGAGCGCCATGGCAATCACGGCGCGCTGCTGCATGCCGCCGCTCAGCTCGTGCGGATAGCGGCGCGCGACGGAGGCGGGATCGGCGATGTTGACCAGCTCGAGCAGCTCCTGCGCCCGGCGTCCGGCCGCGCGGGCCGGTGCCCGCTCGTGGATCTCGAGGACCTCGGCGATCTGCGCGCCGATCCGCGTCGTCGGATTCAGCGCCGAGCGCGGGTCCTGGTAGACCATTGCGATCCGACGGCCGCGGATGCGGCGCAGCTCGTCCTCGCTCACGCCCAGGAGGTCGCGGCCCTCGAAGAGGATAGCGCCGCCCGTGACGCGCGCCGTGGGCGCCAGGGCTTGGAGGATCGTGTAGCCGAGCGTGGTCTTGCCCGACCCGGACTCGCCCGCGAGCCCGAACGTCTCCCCGGGCGCCACCTGGAGGCTCACGTCGCGCAGGACGCGCAGCGGTCCCTCGTTGGTCTCGAACTGCACCGAGAGTGCGCGGACGTCGAGCACCGGCGGTGGCATCACGTCGCGCCCAGGCGATCGCGCAGGCCGTCGCCGAAGAGGTTGAAGGCCACGATGGTGAAGGCGAGCGCCGTCCCGGGCGCGAGCAGCGGCCACGGCGAGAGGAACACGTACTGGCGCGCTTCGCGGATCATGAGCCCCCAGTCGGCGGCCGGAGGCTGTACCCCGAGGCCGAGGAAGGACAGGCTCGCGCCGGCCAGGATCGCGAAGCCGATCCGGAGTGTCGCCTCGACGATCACCGGCGCCAGCACGTTAGGAAAGATCTCGCCGAACATCACGTAAAGGTGCCGCTCGCCGCGCGCCCGCGCAGCGAGGACGAACTCCGCCTCGCGCAGCGCGAGGGTCGCGCTGCGCACGATCCGCGCGATACCCGGCCCGTTCGCGACGCCGATGGCCAGGAGCGCATGGCCGGTGCTCGCGCCGAGCGCCGTGATGATCAGCAGCGCCAGCAGCAGGGACGGGAACGCGAGCATCGCATCCACCACGCGCATCACGAGGTCGTCGAGCCGGCCGCCGACGTAGCCGGCGGTCAGTCCGATGGGGACGCCAAGGGCGAGCCCGAGCGCGACCGCCCCGAGGCCGAGTCCGAGCGCCGGGCGCGCACCGAAGAGCGTCCGGCTCAGGAGATCCCGCCCGTACTGATCGGTTCCCAGCAGGAAGCGCGCGCCCGGCGGCTTCAGGCGCTCCAGCATGTGCTGCTCGGTCGTGGGATACGGCGCGATCCACGGCGCCGCGAGGCTCATCGCGAGCACGAGGGCCAGGATCGCGCCGCCCACGCCGAGCGTCGGCGATAGGGAGCTCACGAGTAGCGGATCCTCGGATCGAGCCAGGCGTACGCGAGGTCGGCGGCGAAGTTCGCGAGCACGTACACCGAGGCGACGACGAGCGCGCACATCTGGAGGAGCGGCACGTCGCGGTTCTGCACGGCGTAGATGACGAGCCGGCCCATGCCAGGATACGCGAAGACCTCCTCGACGACGACGATGCCGCCCATCAGGTATCCGAGATCGAGCGCGAGCACCGTAATCGTGGGCAGCAGCGCATTGCGGAGCGCGTGGCGCAGCACGATGCGGCGGGCGGAGGCGCCCTTGAGTCGCGCGGTGCGGATGTACGGCGCGGTCAGCACGTCGGCCAGCCCCGAGCGGGTCTGGCGGACGACGTGGGCCAGCAGCACGATGGTCAGGGTCATGGCCGGCAGCACGAGATGGCGGGCCCACGCCGTCACCCCGCTCGCGAGCTCCACGTAGCCGCTCGTTGGAAACCAGCCCACGGACGGTCCCGCCAACACGAGGAGCAGGGCGAGGCCGGTGACGAATTCGGGGATCGAGATGCCGACGTACGTGGCGGTGACGATGGCAAGATCGAGCGGCCGGCCGCGGCGCAGCGCCGCGAGCGTGCCGAGCGGAACGCCGACGACGACGACCACGGTGAGCGCGGCGAGGGCGAGAAACGCGGAGTTGCGCAGGCGATAGCCGACGACCGTCGCCACGGGCTGCTTCATCGCGAGCGACACGCCCCAGTCGCCCGTGACGACGCTGGCGACCCAGCTCGCGTACTGCACGAGGAGCGGCCGGTCGAGGCCCATCTCGCGCTCCAGCGTGCGGAGCGCCTCCGGCGTGGCGTACTCGCCGAGGATCAGCGTGGCGGCGTTGCCCGGCAGCACGTGGATGGCCGCAAACACGATCGCCGAGACGAGGAGCAGGATCAGTGCGATCGAGGCGAGGCGCCTCAGCGCGTAACGCGCCACCTCAAGTTTTCTTCTTCGGCGCGTCGCCCGTGAGCCACACGTCGTCCAGCACCATGTCGGAGCTGGACGGGCTCAGACGGTAGTTGCGGACGTACGCCCACTTGCCGTTCAGCTCGTTCGCAAAGAACGGCAGCATGAACGGGCCCTCGTCACGCGAGGTCTTCAAAAAGTCGGCGTAGTGCCGCCGGCGACGGTCAGGATCGAGGATCTCCCTGGCCTGCTCGAGCAGGCGGATCGCATTCGGGTGCGCGGCCGCCCACCGGCCCTCGTCGAGCCCCTCCTTCGGATGGTACAGCTTCATCAGGATCGCGTCGGCCGTCGGCCGCGTCGCGTAGTACACGACATACATCGCGCCCTTGTTCCACACCTGCGCGAGGTACCGGTCGTACGCCAGCACCTCGACGTCGATGTTGAATCCGACCGGGCGCGCCATCTCCTTCAGCACGACCGCAATTCTCTCGCGGATCGGCGGCGAATTCGCCGCGAAGAGCTTCACGGTCACGCCGTTGGCGAGGCCGGCGTCCTTCATGAGCTGACGCGCCTTCTCTAGATCCGCGCTGCGCGGCGCGAGCGGCACGTACGCGTCGTAGGCGCTCGAGACGGGGTGGTCCACGCCGAGCTCGCCCTGCCCGTTGTGGATCGCCGCCAGCATGAGCTTGCGATCGACGCAGAGCTTGAGCGCCTCGCGCACGCGGTTGTCGTTGAATGGGGGCTTATCGGACGGGAGCGTGACGGCCGCGAAGGTGCCGCCCGCGACGGCCAGGCCCTCGGCGCCCGCCAGCGTCGCCACCTGCGAGAAGAGATCGGGCGTCAGCCCCGAGATCAGATCGATCTCCTTGCTCTTGAACGCGGTCAGCTCGGTGGCCGGATCGGGAAAGACACGCAGGGTCACGCCGTCGAGGTACGGCTCGCCCTTGCGGAAATAATCGGCGAACCGGTCGACCACCACGCGATCACCCGGGACGAACTCCTTCAGCTTGAAGGGGCCCGTCCCGAACTCCCGCGAGGCGAGGGCCTTCATGTCGGCGAGCCCCTCGCGCGCGACGACGCGCGCGTTCGGCACGGCCGCGATGGCCGGGAACACCGAAAACGGCGACTTCATCGTGAAGCGCACCGTCGACTTGTCGAGCGCCTCCACCCGGTCGACAGGGCCGACCTCACCGCGGTACGGCGACGCCGTCTTCGGATCGAGCAGCGTGGTGAAGGTGGCGACAACGTCCTCGGCCGCGAGCTCCCGCCCGTGATGGAAGCGGACGCCCTGCCGGAGTTTGAACGTCCACACCCTGGCGCCATCGCCGGCGCTCCACGACTCGGCGAGGTCCGGCACCGGCTCGCGTTTCGCGTTGAGACGGGTCAGGTTGTTGTACATCCATTTCGTCGCCATCCACTCCGCGCCGCTGATGTGCATGATCGGATTGATCGTGCTCAGCCCGAAGGTGACGCTCACGCGCAGGAGGCCGCCGGGCTTCTCGCTCTGGGCCAGCACCCGCGCGGGCGTCAGACCCGGGATCGCGGCGGCGCCGGTGATGAGGCCGGTGACCCCCAGAAACGCGCGGCGAGAGATCCTCGGCGTCATCGGCAGATCTCCTGGATGGCGAGCATGTAGATCTCGACCATGTCGAGGTAGTCGGCCACGTCCACGCGCTCGTCGGGCATCGTGTTGTAGCGGCCGCCGGGCCCGCACACGACGCCTTCCATGTGCGCGCGGTGGAGGAGATGCGCGGCGTCGGTGCCGTAGAAGCAGTAGGGCGGCACCGGGCCGAGCGGCTGCTCCGCCCCGCGCACCGCGCGATACGCCTTGCGCACGACCTCGACGATGCGGGCGTCGCGCGGGACTTCGAAGGGCAGCATGACGGGCCGGTTCCCCAGCGCCGAGCGCGCGACGGTCGCGCGGAGGCCTGGCGTCTCGCGCTCGACCTCGTCGAGGAGGCGCCGGAAATCTGCGAGAACCGACGCCTCCGACTGGCTCGGCGCGTAGCGCGCGGTGCCCACCAGCCGCGCGAAGTCCGCCACCTGGGGCGGGCGCCACTCGTGCAGCTCGCGCGACAGGGCACCGTGCACCACGCCGACGTGGGCGCGGTTGACCGACGCGTGATCGGGGTTCGCGGCGGCACTGAAGGCGAGCGCATTGATGCGCGGGATCAGGCGTGTGGCCGCCGCGATCGCGTCGACCGCTTCCTCGCGCTTGGAGACATGGCGCGTGATGCCGATGAGCTCGATCATCCAGTTGAAGGCGCCGGCATGGAGCGTGAGGCCGGCCAGATCCGTCGGCTCGCCGTTGATGAAGTAGTCGGCCCGGACCCCAGAGTCGATGGCCTTGATGGTGCCGATGCCGCCCTGCAGCTCGCCGACGACGTAGGTGAGCACGACGTCGCCGCGAAGCCGAACACCGCGCTCGATCAGCCGCTCCACCGCGCAGAACGACGCCGCGTCGCCGGCCTTCATGTTGGAAACGCCGATGCCGTACACGAACCGGTCGTCGTAGACGCCACCCCACGGATCGACGGTCCAGCCCTCGGTCACCGGGTTCGTGTCGAGGTGGCCGTTGAAGAGCAGGCTCTTGCCGCCGCCCGTCCCGCGCCAGATCCCGATCGCGTTCATGCGTCCGGGCTCGACCTCTTGAGTGAACGCCTCGAGGCCGAGCCGCTGCATCTGCTCGACGACGAAGCGGGCGAGCTCGCCTTCCCCCGGCGTGCCCGAGTAGCTCTTGAAGCGGATCATGTCAGCGAGGAAGTCGAGCGCGCGCTTCGCGTGGTCCCGGTTCATAGAGGGACCATATGATACCGCGGTGCCCGGGGAGCATCGGCGACACGGAGGACAGATGATCGGGGGCGCCCCCACCCAGATTTACGCCAGCACCTCACCTCTTTCGCGTTCAGCTACGGTGCAGACAGTGACTCATCACTGGAAAGCCGCCCTGGCCCGACGAATCACCAATCGGGAGGGCGTCGCGCGCTGAGCCCGCTTGTTCGCCAAGCCTTCTTCGACGCTTCCTGAGGTCTTCGCTCATGCCCGGCCTCTCCCGGGTGTACGTCGCCGCGTCGGTTCCGACAGTGGCCGCGAGCTCGGCGACAGGCTCCGGGACCGACGTCGCGTCCATCGCGTGGCCGCCGCGCCGGTAGTTGTATTCGATGCTCCCCTCGCGCTGTTGCTCCTCGCTGAACCAGACGTAGAAGTCGAAGGCGAAATCGCTGCCGAGCGAGGACGCCCAGGGAAACGTCCACCCCACCGCCGCCTGTACGCCTGCAGCTTCGCGAGAGGCGCCCGCGAAACCGCCGAAAGCGTGACGTCGTGGTTGGCCAGGTGAACGACGAAGCCGTCGAACCCGTCCGCGATCGCCGAGCAGTGCGGACACCCCGCCGTGTAGTCGGGCCCGAACATGCAGCCTGCGGCCCAGGTAAGTGAAGTAGAGCGCGTACATCTCGCGAGTGTCCTCGACGCCGTCGACTATCAGGACGCGGTACTTGAATTGGGCAGGGGCGGAGGGCGCATCGACGCGTCCTAGGTAACACCAAGGAGGAAACTTTTCCCTAGAAGGTGCTCAGCCACTGAAGGCTGTAATGGGTAGACGTTTTGCCACCATCAAGTTCAAGTGGCCGATATTTCGAGACGCTGGGTTAGGCACCAACGTTGCACCGGCACCGTCGGTTTCTGACTCGCTGCCGGCTACGGGGGAGGGGATGTCCTTAGAGGGAAGCGTAGGTCCTCGGGCCAGCAGCACCGTCGATGTTCTCGACCGCGTGCTCGACAAGGGCCTTTCCATCACCGGCGACATTCGCATCTCTCTCGCCGAGATCGAGCTCCTCACAATGCGCATCCGGATGATCATGTGCTCCATCGCCAAGGCGCAGGAGATCGGGCTCGACTGGTGGAAGTACGATCGTCATCTCTTTCCGATCACCCCACAGCGACAGCGACGCCGATGACGTCCGGAAGCAGATCAAGGATCGCGCGCGGAAGGTTGCCCTTCTCTCGGCGGCGCCGACAGCGCTCCGGCGGCGGGTCCGACGAACTTCATGAAAGACACGGAAGAGCGATACCCGTTGAACGGACAGCCGTCTCCTCGATGTTGTCGATCGTGTCCTGGACAAGGGCATCGTCATCGACGCCTGGATCAAAGCCTACAGTCCCCGTGGAGGAATCGGCGCTTGGGTAGGGGGCGTCAGCGCATGAGAAGAGGATGGCATGTGACCGCCACGGCAATCGCAGTGGTCATCGGGCTCCTCGGGTTCCAGGGAGTGCCCGTGCGCGCCCAGCTACTGGGGATTGCGCCCACCTGGCTCAGTTTCACGGGCGAGATCGACCCGATTCTTCGGCACGCACTCGATGCCGCTGCGCCGGGCGAACTTGTCGAGGCCGTTGTCGTCTTCGACCAGTACCCGAGCGCACTCGCGCTCGCGACGGTTCGAACTACCGGCGTTCAGGTTCTCCCGTTTCGGATGCTCCCGATGGTCGGCGTACGGGGTACCGCGGTTCAGATTCTAAGCCTTGTCGGCCTGCCTGGTGTCAGGTCGATCCACCACAACCGTCAGCTCGACTATTTCCTCAACCAAAGTGTTCCGCTCATCGGGGCCGATCGGGTCTGGACCGAGCTCGGAGTCACGGGGAGAGGTGTCGGCGTGGCCGTCATCGACAGCGGCATCGATGGGACGCATCCAGACCTGCCCTTTGGCCAGAAGGTCATCCAGAACGTGAAGGTTGGGCCCGATCTGTTCGGGGCCGGCCCGATCGTCGTCGAGAACCTCGCCAACACCGACACGACGAGCGGCCACGGAACCCATGTGGCCTCGACCGCCGCCGGGACCGGCGCCGCGCTCGCCGGGAAATACCGCGGCGTCGCCATCGGTGCAAACCTGGTGGGCCTCGGCGCCGGGGAGGCGCTGTTCGTCTTGACGGCGCTCGAGGCCTTCGACTGGGTGCTGACCAACCGGGACACGTACGGGATCAGGGTGATCTCCAACAGCTGGGGGACCAGCGGGCCCTTCTCGCCGAATGACCCGATCAACGTGGCGAGCAAGATGGCCCACGATGCCGGACTGGTGGTCGTCTTCGCCGCCGGCAACGACGGGCCCGGTCAAAACACCCTGAACCCGTTCTGTGTCGCGCCGTGGGTCATCTGTGTTGCGGCCGGGCTCAAGGACGGCCAGACGCTCGCCGATTTTTCCTCCCGCGGAATCCCGGGCGATCCACTCTATCACCCGACGATCACGGCACCCGGTGCGGACATCGTGGCGGCGCGTGCCAGCACAGGCATTGTCATCGATACCTTCTTCGCCGTCGACCTGATCAACCTCGGCACCGACGCGGTTTCTTACGCGGCGGCGAGCGGGACCAGCATGGCGACTCCGCATGTGTCGGGCACGGTCGCCCTGATGCTGGAGGCAAATCCCGCGCTTACTCCGGATCAGATCAAGTCCACGCTCGAAGGAAGTGCGACGCCAATGCCGGGCTATGAGGAGTATCAGGTCGGCGCGGGATACCTGAACGCGTTCCAAGCTGTGACGGTGGCGCTCATGCTCGCGTGGAACAAGGACGGGCTCGCAGTCCCGAAAACGGCCATGCTTCATCCGATGGCAAGAAGCGCCCTCGGGATCTGAGAAAGCAACGGCGAAGGGGCCAGGGCGAAACCAACCCGGGCCTCTTTGAGGCCTACGGCTTCACCGTCGCCGAGGACCGTCTCTGGCAGCTTGAGCTCAACCGGCGGGCTGCCCGCGGCCAGCTGGCGGAGATCCTCGGTACTGATCCTCCAACAGGACGGTTCGATTCCATTCGTCAGCGAAGGTACTCAGGAAGGTTCGTACCTCGGGCGGAACGACAATCCGGGCGATCGAGGCGTACCGACGATGTCTCTCCATCGCGGCGTCTGCGGCGGCTTGATTCAGCGCGATCTTGTTATCGAGCGCCGCTTGATCGAAGCCCGGCACAGGGCCACGACGCCGGATGAATCGGACTTCCTGAAGCAGCGTCGCCAGTTCGCCGAGGTCCTCGGCGAGCTTCGAGTAACACTCCCACTTGATCTCCGCTCGTCTCTGCTTCATCCACGCTTCGCCAGAGACCTGCGTCTTGATCGTCTCGGTTGTCAGCGTCATCTCGCTGAGGTTGTGCTTGATCGTGTCGAGGACGCCTACCACGGCGTCACCGCCTGCTGGCGACGATCCGCTTCTTGAGGCGTTCTAGACTCGGGTCCCTGAAGGTTGCGGTAAGGCGTTGAAGCGGCCCGCGAAGTAGCCGTACTCATCGACGGCGCGGAAGATGTGGTCGACGACGCCGTCACTCGACCGGACGACAAGCGTCCAGACTCCGTCTGCGTTGGTGGCCTGCTCGAAGAGAAGCGAAGCGCTTCCCGCGCCGACGACGCGGCGTCGTCGCTGCGGGCCGTGCGCGGCATCCGCAGTGGCATGATGCTGACGACGCTACTTCCGGGGCCCGCTGACCTCCAGCTGCACGTTGTCGGGATCGCGAAACACGACGATGGAGATCCCGAACCCCTCGCCGAGATCGCGGATCTCGCTGTGCGCGACCCCGTGACTGTCGAGGACGCGGACCGCGTCGTCCAGCGCCGCCCGTGAGGGCACCGCGAAGCTCATGTGGTCGAGGCCGATCCGGTTCTCGTCGAAGCGATCGTTCTTGATCGCGCGGTCCGGAAAGGGATGGGGCCCGATGCCGAGGCCCACGCTGCCGTTGCTCAGGAACGCGCCCGGGTTCAGGTCCATGAGCTTCGTGAAGCCCAGGACCTCCGTGTAGAACTTCACGGCCCGATCGACGTTGCTGACGGTGAGGCGGAAATGGTGCACACCCTGCGCGGCGATCTGATTGGCCATGCTGATCTCCTTCGTCGGGCGGCCTCGACTCTGCGGCGGCCGGCCATGGTTGTCAAGCGCCTGGTCACGCGGTAGCGTTGCCCGCTATGAAGTGCGTCAGGTGCCAGCACGAGAGCCCGCCCGCCGCGAAGTTCTGCGTCGAGTGTGCGGCGCCGCTGGCGGCGGCGGTCACCTGTGCACGCTGCGGGACGCGCCTGCCGCCCGGGGCGAAATTCTGCCCGGAGTGCGCGCTGCCGGCGGGCGCAGCCGCCCCCGCCGCCGAGACACGCTTCGCCTCGCCGGTCGAGTACACGCCCACGCACATCGCGGAGAAGATTCTCAACTCGCGCGGCGCCCTCGAGGGCGAGCGCAAACACGTCACCGTGCTGTTCGCAGACCTCAAGGGCTCGATGGAGCTCCTGGCCGACCGGGACGCCGAGGACGCCCGCCGGCTGCTCGACGCCGTGCTCGAGCGCATGATCGAGGCCGTCCATCACTACGAGGGCACCGTGAACCAGGTCATGGGCGACGGCATCATGGCCCTCTTCGGCGCGCCGATCGCCCACGAGGATCACGCCGTCCGCGCGTGCTACGCCGCCCTCCGGATGCAGCAGCGGGTGAAGGAGTACGCGGAGGAGCTGCACAGAAGCCTTGGGCTGCCGGTCCACATCCGCGTGGGTCTCAACTCCGGCGAGGTGGTCGTGCGCTCCATCGGCAGCGATCTGCACATGGACTACACGGCCATCGGCCAGACGACTCACCTGGCCGCCCGCATGGAACAGATGGCCATGCCCGGCACGATCCTGATTCCGTCGGAGACGCTGGCCCTGATCGAGGGCTACGTTCTCACGCGGCCGCTGGGGCCGCGGCCGGTGAAGGGGCTCGACGCGCCGCTCGACGTCTACGAGCTCACCGGCGCCTCGCCGATCCGCTCGCGGCTGCACGCGGCCGCCGCGCGCGGGCTCACGCGCTTCGTCGGTCGCGATCCCGAGCTGCAGCAGCTGGCGCTGGCGCGCGACCGCTCGCGCGCCGGCTCCGGGCAGCTCGTCGCCGTGGTCGGCGAGCCCGGCGTCGGCAAGTCGCGGCTGTACTGGGAGTTCAGCCGCTCGCACCTCACCGACGGCTGGCTGGTCCTCGAGTCGGCGTCCGTCTCCTACGGCAAGGCGACGCCGTACCTGCCGGTGATCGACCTGCTGCGGATGTATTTCAAGGTCGAGGAGCGCGACGAGCCGCGCGTCGTTCGCGAGAAGGTCACCGGCAAGCTGCTCACGCTGGACGAGACGCTGCGCGACACGCTGTCGGCCCTGCTCGCGCTGCTCGGGACGCCGGCGGGCGATCGCCAGTGGGATGCGCTGGGCGCCGCCGAGCGTCGGCAGCGCATCCTCGACGCCATCAAGCGGTTCGTGCTGCGCGAGAGCCGGTTGCAGCCGGTCGCGCTGCTCTTCGAGGACCTGCACTGGATCGACAGCGAGACGCAGGCGTTGCTCGACAGCCTCGTCGAGAGTCTGCCAACAGCGCGCGTGCTGCTGCTCGTCAACTATCGCCCCGAGTACCAGCACGGCTGGGGCGGCAAGACCTACTACACCCAGCTCCGCATCGATCCCCTCGCGGCCGAGAGCGCGGCGGCCCTGCTGGACGCCCTGCTGGGCGCGGGGCGTCCGCTGGAGCCGCTCAAACGCCTGCTCCTCGGCCGCACCGAGGGCAATCCGTTCTTTCTCGAGGAGAGCGTGCGGACGCTCGTCGAGACGGGCGTGGTCGTCGGCGAGCGCGGCTCGTTCCGGCTCGCGAAAGCGCTGGACACGATCCAGGTACCGGCCACCGTCCAGGCCGTGCTCGCCGCGCGCATCGACCGGCTGCCGCCGCCGATCAAGCATCTGCTCCAGTCGGCCGCTGTCATCGGCAAGACCGTGGCCCTCACGCTGCTTGAGACGGTGGCGGAAACGACGGCGCTGGAGCTCCGTCGCGGCCTCGCGCAGCTGCAGGCGGCCGAGTTCCTCTACGAAACCAGCCTGTTTCCCGAGCTCGAGTACACCTTCAAGCACGCGCTCACGCTCGAGGTGGCCTACCAGAGCCTGCTCCGCGAGCGTCGACGCCTGCTCCACACGGGCGTCCTCGCCGCGCTCGAGGCACGGGAACGCGGCCACGCGCCCGAGAGCGTCGAGGTCCTGGCGCACCACGCGGTCCGCGGCGAGGTGTGGACCTCTGCGGCGAGCTATCTCTATCGCGCCGGCGCGAAGGCGCAGGCGGAGGCGCGCTACGGCACGGCGGTGACGTTTTACGAGGCCAGCGTCGACGCGCTCCAACGTCTGGGCGACGCGGCGGATCGCAATCTGGAGCTGGACGCGTACCTCGAGCTCTGGTCGACGCGGATCTCGACGGGCCAGGTCGATGGGCTCGGCGTCCTCGGCGACAAGGTGGAGGCCCTCGCGCGGTCGCTCGACGACGGCCCTCGGCTGGCGCGCGTGCAGGTGCGGCAGGCGCAGGCGATTGCCCTGGCCGGCGCGATCCCGGGCACGCTGCACCGCGCGCTCGAGCGCGCGCGGGAGGCCGCGGCGCGCGCCGATGCCGCCGACCTGCGGACGCGCAGCTACGCGCGCTTCATCGGCGCCGTCGCGTGCCGCGACATGGGACGCTTCGAGGAGGCCGTCGAGGAGTTCGACATCGGCGTCAAGCTCTTCGCGACGGCCGCCGAGGGCCACGAGCCCGGGCTCGTCTATCCGATCTTCGTGAGCCTGTGCGGCTGGCGCTCGGAGGCCGAGGGCGCGCTCGGACGCTTCGACGCCGCCCTCGCCTCCGCCACCGAGGCCCTCCGGATGGCGACCGAGATCCGGCACGCCTCGAGCCTCTCGATCGCGAACGCGTTTCTCGGCTACCTGAAGCTGCTCCAGGGCGATCTGGAGGCAGCCGTTGTCGCGCTCACGCGCGGCCTCGCCATCGCCGAGGAGCACGACCTGATGCACGGCGTCTGCGCCAACGGCCTCTACCTCGCCTGGGCCTCGCTCCTCGCCGGTGATCGCGCGCGCGGAGTCGAGTATCTCGAGCGCGGCCTCGAGCGGCCGGCGGGCGCACAGCTACAGTGGACACGTTTCGGCTCGGTGCCGGCCGCGGTCTATCTCGCCGCGGGGCGTCCCGACGAGGCCCGGCCGATCATCGCGCGCGGTCTGGCCGACGTGACCGAGCGCGATGCGCATGGCTACCGCGGCCCGCTGCTGCGCCTGGAGGCAGAGCTGCTGCTCGGCGACGGCGACGCGACGACGGCGCGCACCCGCGCGGAGAAGGCGCTCGCCCTCGCGCGCGAGCTCGGCGCGCGTCCGGAGGGCGGCTGGTGCCATGCGACGCTGGCCAGGATCACGGGGTCGAGCGAGCATCTCGCCGCCGCGCGGCGGACGTTCGGGGAGCTCGGGATGACGTTCTGGGCCGAACGGCTAGGGCGACTGACGCTCTGACGGCACCGGTCGCGGCGAAGAACTGTTCGGCGCTCTCGATCAGCGCGAGGCCCTCCCCTTTGGCCTCGGGCTGAGCATAGTAGTGAGCTCGCCCCCGGCGGCTCCACCATAATCCGCGACCTACCTCGCTACCGTGTGCCGAGTCCCACAATCGAGATTGTGTAACTGCTTAGCTCGGCGGACGCCGCCATCAGCCGGTGAACGGCGACCCTCGGTGCCAACTCCAACGAACGCCGCCACCGGCTGAAAGTTGTCATTCCTGGGAAAGTTTCTACCAACTCATCCCAGGGGCAACAACACGCAGGCGGTAACCAGTTCCATAATCGCAACGCTCTTTTTCGTAAGCGCGACGCACCCCGACTTGCCCCGCCGAATGATTGTGTAACTGGCCCGCGCCAGCTCTGCACGCCCTAAAACACGGAGCGAAAACCGATAACGAAATTAACTTGGTGGCCCCAACGGGATTCGAAACCCGTGTTTCCGCCTTGAGAGGGTCACTTCCCCCACAGTTGGTGTCGATCGACGTCGAAGGGAGTTCATCGGCCCTCGGGGTGATGTCAGGGCTCCAAGCCAGCGGCGAGGTTGAGCTTCGGAAACACGGGGAGGCTGCGCCCGCCGTCCAGGATTATGGCGCGACCCGTCACGAAATCGAAAGAGGCCGAGCACAGGAGGGCGACGATCTTCGCGATCTCGGGTTGGGTGACGAGGCGCTTCAGTGGTGTGGTCGCGATGGCGGCGGCCTTGTAGTCCGGCATCCTGTCGGTGCGCGCGCTGGCGATCTGGCTTGGCACCACCGCGTTCACGGTCACGTGGGGAGCGAATTCGACTGCCATGCTCTCCGTCAGGTGGAGCAGCGCCGCCTTGGCGAGTCCGTACACCGAGTGCGAGCGCACGAGGCCGGAGGTGGCGCCCAGGTTGACGATGCGCCCCCAGCCGAGCCTTTCCATGCCGGGCAGCACACGCTGCGAGGCGACGAACGCCGCCTTGAGGTTGGCGTTCATCACGTAGTCCCAGTCGCGCTCGGAGAGCGTCCGGAAGGCGGTGTCCGCGAAGGGCCCCGCGTTGTTGACGAGCACGCTCACCGGCCCGAGTGCGGACTCGACCTCGTCCACCAGGCGACGCACGTCGTCGCTCACAGCCGCATCAGCCCGGAAGGCCTTGGCCTCTCCGCTGATCCTATGAATGGCCGCCACGACCTCGTCGGCTCCGGCGCGCGAGTGGCGATAGTGGACGGCCACACGGGCCCCACATCGGGCCAGCTCACGCGCGATGTCCACGCCCGTTCCCGAGGAGGCGCCGGTGACGAGCGCGACCTTGCCTTCGAGAAACGTCTCCTCCGCCATGGCGGTCGGCCTCCTCTGGTCCGGGGTCAGACGAGATGGCAGGCGACGCGGTGCGCCGGCGCCACCTCGCGCAGTGTAACGGGCTCCGCGCAGACGGGCTGCGCGAGCGGGCAGCGGCCGCGCAGGCGGCAGCCTCCGGGAATGTCGATGGGGCTCGGCACCTCACCGGCCAGCACGATGCGCGCGCGCCGCACGTCGGGGTCGGGCACCGGGACGGCGGAGAGCAGCGCCCGCGTATAAGGGTGCAGGGGCCGCGCGAACAGCTCGGCGGTGGACGCTTCCTCCACGATCGTCCCCAGGTACATGACGGCGACGCGATGGGCGAGGTACTTCACGCTGGCGAGGTCGTGAGAGATGAACAAGTACGTCATGCCGAGCGTGGCGCGCAGCTCGTCGAGCAGGAGAATGGCCCGCGCGCGGAGCGAGACGTCCAGGGCCGACGTCGGCTCGTCGAGGACCACGAACCGCGGCCGCGTGGCGATGGCCCGCGCGAAGTTGACGCGCTGGCGCTGCCCACCCGAGAGCTCGTGCGAGTAGCGACCGGCCAGCTCGGGGCCCAGGCCGACCTGCGCCAGCACTTCGGCCACACGCGCGCGCCGCTCGCCGGTGCCGAGCGTGGTGTGGCGCCGCAACGGCTCCTCCACCGTGCGCCCCACGCTGAGGCGCGGGTTCAGCGACGCCGTCGGGTCCTGGAACACCATCTGGAGGTCGCGGCGCTGGCGGCGCAGCGGCTCCGCGCTCAACGTGGTGAGGTTCACGTCACCGAAGGTCACGCGGCCCGCCGTCGGCTCCACCAGGCGCAAGATCGAGCGTGCCACTGTCGACTTGCCGCAGCCGGACTCGCCCACGAGGCCCAGCGTCTCCCCCGGCGCGACGGCGAATGACACGCCGTCCACCGCGCGCACCGAGCGCGGCGCTTGCCCGCCCAGCCGGTCGAGCCACGCGCGAGCGCCACCGAGCGGGAAGTGCTTGACGAGGCCCTCAACGGACAGCAGTGCCACTCTCCACCTCGACGGCATGGCAGGCGACCTCGTGGCTCGCCCCCGCCGCGCGCAGCACGGGGCGCTCGCGCCGACACACCTCCAGCACGCGCGCGCAACGGTCGGCGTAACGACAGCCCGGCGCCGGCGCCAGCAGCGAGGGCACCGCGCCCGGGATGGGTTCCATGGCGACCTCGCGATCGATCCGCGGAATCGAGCGCACGAGGGCCTGCGTGTAGGGATGCAGCGGGCGTTTGAAGAGCGTGTGGACGTCGGCGATCTCCACGAGCTGACCCGCGTGCATCACGGCCACTCGGTCGCACGCCTCCGCCACCACGCCGAGGTCGTGGGTGATCAGCACGATCGACGCGCCCGTGCGGCGGCCGAGGGCGCGGAGCAGATCGAGGATCTGCGCGGCGATGGAGACGTCGAGGCCGGTGGTGGGCTCGTCGGCGATGAGCAAGCGCGGCGACGAGGCTATCGCCATGGCGATCATCACCCGCTGGCACATGCCGCCGGAGAGCTGGTGGGCGTACTGGCGCGCGCGCCGCTCGGGCTCCGCGATCCCGACGAGCGTGAGCATCTCGATCGTTCGCCGCCACGCCTCGGCCGGGGCGACGTGCTGATGCAGCTCGTACAGACGCGCGATCTGCCGGCCCACTGTGAGCACCGGGTTCAGCGCCGTGCGGGGACTCTGGAACACGAGCGCGATGCGCGCGCCGCGGACCGCGCCCATCCGCGCCTCGGGAAGGGCGAGGAGGTCGGCCCCCTCGAAGCGGATCTCGCCACGCACGATGCGGCCGGGCGGTCGGATGAGGCGGAGCAGCGCGTGCGCGGTCACCGACTTGCCGGAGCCCGATTCCCCGACGACGCCCAGGATCTCGCCCGGGCGCACCGAGAAGCTCACGTTGTCGACGGCCTCCACGAGGCCGTCCTCGGTGGCGAAATGCACGGTGAGGTCGTGCACCTCGAGGAGCTCGCTCACCGCACTCCTCGCATGCGCGGGTCGAGAAGGTCGCGCAGGGTGTCGCCCACGAGATTGAACGCGAGCACGGTCAGCATGATGGCGAAGCCGGGGAAGAGCACGAGCCACCACTCCCCCGAGACGACATAGCCGGCGCCCTCCGCCGTCATCTGCCCCCACTCGCTCTGGGGCGGCTGGATGCCGAGGCCGATGAAGGACAGCGCGGCCACGGTCAGGATCGCGAAGCCCATGGCCAGCGTGGCCTGCACGATGAGCGGCGGCACACAGTTCGGAAACAGGTGGTAGAGGACGATCTGGTGCGGGCGGTTGCCCACCGTGCGCGCCGCCTCCGCGTACTCCGTTTCCCGCGCCTTCAGCATCTCGCCGCGGATCAACCGGGTGTAGATCGGCACGTGGGTGAGAGCGATCGCGGCGACCACGTTGGCGGTGCTGTTGCCGAGGGCGGCCGTGATGGCCAGAGCCAGGATGAACGCGGGGAAGGCCATGACCGCGTCCACCCCGCGCATGACGAGGTGGTCCACCCAGCCGCCCCGGTAGCCGGCCGCCGCGCCGAGGGTGGCGCCGAGGGTGAGGGCGATGGCCGTGGCGCTCAGGGCGACCAGCAGGTCGACGCGCCCGGCGTGGATGAGCCGCGAGAGCTGGTCACGCCCGTAGAGGTCGGTGCCGAGCGGATGCCGCACGGAGACACTGGCCAGGGCGACCGCGGCGTCGGGCTCGTCGGGATCGTAGGGCGCCAGCCACGGCGCCAGCAGGGCCGCGACGGTGACGACGAGAATCGCGCCGAGCGCCGCGAAAGAAAGCCGGTTGCGGGCGAGCCGGCGCCAGGGCATCAGCGCAGGCGAATGCGCGGGTCGGCCAGCCCGTAGAGCAGGTCGACGCTCAGGTTGACGAGGACGTACATGACGGCCACAAACAGCACGAACGACTGGATCGGCCCGGCGTCCTTGGTGACGAGCGAGGTCACGGCGTAGTGGCCGAGGCCGGGCCACGCGAAGACCATCTCCACCACGACGTTGCCCGCCATCAGGAAGCCGAAGATGACGCCGAGCAGCGTGATGACGGGGATGAGCGCGTTGCGGAGGGCGTCGCCGTAGATGACACGCCGGCGCGGCAGCCCCGCCGCCCAGGCGGCTTTCACGTAGTCGGATTCGAGGATCTCGAGCATGGTCGCGCGCACCATCCGGGTGAGCGGAGCCATCACGGCGAAGCCCAGCGTGAGCGCGGGGAGCATGAGGTGGTGGAGGGCGGAAAGCAGCGCGGTCCCGTGACCGGTGAGGGCCCCGTCGATCACGTAGAGTCCCGTGAGGCGGGTGGGTGGAACCACGTCGGCCGCGATCCGCCCGAGCGGCGGCGGCGCCACACCGAGCAGGTAGAAGAAGACGTAGAGCAGGAGTAGCCCGGTCCAGAAGCTCGGCATGGCCACGCCGCCGACGCCGACGAGCCGGGACGCGTGGTCGAGCGCCGTGTCGCGGTGGACGGCGGAGAGCACCCCGAGCGGAATGCCGATCGCCGCCGCCACGAGCAGACTGGCCAGCGTCAGCTCCAGCGTGGCGGGCACGCGCTGCCGGAAGTCCTCGAGGACGGGTCGGCCAGTGCTCGAGCTCTCGCCGAGGTCGGCGCGGAGCAGGCCGGTGAGGTAGCGCCAGTACTGCACGTGGACGGGCCGGTCGAGGCCCATCTGCCGCTCGATCGCGGCGACGTGCTCCGGTGTGGCGAGCGAGCCCGCCTTGACGAGCGCGGGATTGCCGGGGAGCACGTAGACGAGGGTGAACGAGATCAGCGTCACCCCGAAAAGCGTCGGGACGACGAGAAGGAGGCGGTGCAGGACGTACCGGCCGAATCCCATGGCTCAGGACCGCCGGGCGCTCCCGCTAGGTCCGCTTCGCCGCGTAATACCGCTCGAACGTGTCCCAGCGCTTTTCGATCCCGCTCAGGTCCGCCTTCATGACGCGCGTCCAGCTGTCGTACCAGAGGAAGCCCCACACCGCGTCGTCGATCAGGATCTTCTGGGCGACGAGGCCGGCGCCGATCCGCTTTTCCGAGTTCGTCTCGTGCATGCTCTCGTCGATGAGCTTGTCGAGGACGGGGTTGGAGTAGAACGAGGCGTTGGTGAACTTGGACTTCGTGTGGAAGTTGAACACGAGGTGGTACCAGGGATCGTTCACCCACGACTGGAACGACTCGAGGGACAGCCCGTGGCCGCCCTTGATGGCCACCTGGCGGAACGTGGCGTCGGTCTCCCGCACGATGTTGACCTTGAACCCGATCTTCTCGAGCTCGCGCTGGATCCATACCGACGCCGCCTCGTGGGTCGTGTAGCCGACGCGGACGGCGAGGTCGACGGGGATTGGCCCCTTCACGCCAGCCTCCTTCATGAGGGCCCTGGCCTTCTCGATGTCGTGCCTGTACGGCGAGAGTGTGCTGCTGTAGCCCGGGGTGAGGTGCGGGACCGGGCTCTTCATCTGCGTGCCGTACCCGAACAGCACGTTGGGCAGGATCGCCTGGATCGGGATGGCGTAGTTGACCGCCTGCCGCACGAGCTTGTTGTCGAAGGGCGGCTTGCCGCCGTTCATGCAGAGCCAGTGGCAGGTGGTGTCGGGCACCTGGAACACCCTCAGCCCCTGCTCGCCCTCGAGGCTCTTGACGTTCTTCGGCGAGAGCCCGGGGCGCCCCACCACCATGTCGATCGCCTTCTTCTTGAGGAGCAGCACGCGATCGGCCTCGTTGGGGACGAACTTCAGCACGATGCGCGAAAAGTACGGCTCCGGCCGCCAGTAGCCCTTCGTCGACTCCAGCACGACCTCGACGCCCGGCTCGTTCTTGACGAGGTGGTAGGGGCCCACGCCGGCTACGTTGCGCTTGAGCCACTCCCCCGCCCACGGGTCGTCCTTCGTCGCACGGGCCTTGGCCTCCTCGGGGTCGATGATGGCGTTGTTCGACAGCGTCACCACGTCGAGGGCCATGGGGCTCGGCGCCTCCATCTTGATGGCGAAGGTGTAATCGTCGCGCACCTCGAACTGCTCGGGCGACTTCACCTGGATGAGGGCCGGAATGACCAGGCGCATGTAGCCGGGCGACTGCAGGCCGCGGTCGAAGCAGTACTTGGCCGCGTGCGCGGTGACCGGCCGCCCGCTCGGGAACGTGGCGCCCTTGCGGATCTTGAAGACGAGGGTGGCGCCGTCCCGCTCCGTCGACCACGACTCCGCGATCATCGGGTCCCACTCGGCCGGCTGGGAGCGAAAGAACCCCGGCTTGTCCTTGATGGGCCGCACCTTCCAGCCGATCAGCGTGTCGTAGCAGTTGGCCACGGTGACGTAGCCGCCGATCGCCTTGAAGTGGGCGGGATCGAGGGTGTCGATGTCGGTGTCCCAGGCGACCACGAGCGTCCGCTTGTCCTGCGCCTGGGAGCGCCGGGGACGGAAGCCGGCCGCGCCGATCGCGGCGACTCCGACGGTGCCCTTCAGGAACGACCGGCGATTCATGCGTCGGCTCATGCTGGGTCTCCTCCCGGGATCACTCCTCGATCGGCTCCGTGGTGAAGAAGACGTTCTTCGGGCGCTCCAGGTAGTGCTCGTAGAGCTGACGGAGCAGCTCCTGACCGGCCGGGGAGGCGAGATCCTTCTGGTACTGCTCCATGTCGCGGATCTCGATCCGCTCGATGTAGTTCCAGCCCGGGGTCTCGGCGCCGTGGATGGGTCCCTCGATGCGATGCGTCTTGTAGCTGGCGATGCTGGGCAGCGTCTTCGCCACTTTGTAGTCGTACTCGCGCAGCCATTTCTCGTAGGCGGCGGGCTCGACCCCCCGCTTCAGCGTCGTGATGACGTACCGCACTTTCACCGGCGTTCCTCCCTAGCCCGCGGCGCTGGCTATCCGGCGGCGACGGGTTCGAAGCAGTCGAGGAGATCACCCGATTGGAGTACACGGTCTTTCTCACAGGTCGCGCCGTTGACGGCGACCAGCCACGTGTCGCCGGCGGCCCCCAGCGAGACGAGGAGCGTCTCGATCGTGGTGCCCGCCTCCAGCTCGATGGCAAGGCGATCGCGGCCCTCCGGCATGAAGCGACGCAGGTTGCCGTGCATGTGGACCGTCACCGTCATTCGCGCAGCTCCGCCCGCACGCGCGGCATGACCTCGGTCTGGAAGCGCTGGATCGTCGTCTCGATGCGGCCGTCGACGGCGAGCGGGTAGATCATCACCTGGGCGATGCCGCTGCGGGCGAGACGAATCAGCTCGGGCGCGATCACGTCCGGCGGGCCGGTGAGCGTGCACGCGTCCACGAAGGCGTCGGGCACGTCGGGCGCGACCGCGCGCAGCGGCGCGGGGTCGTGCGTGTAGGGCAACGCGAGCACCCGGTCCCGCAGGGCCGCAGGCAGCGTGAGCCCCGCCGTCGCGAAGGTGAAGAAGTCGGGACGCTGGGCGCTGAGGCTGCGCACGATGCTCGGGCGCATGACGTCGCGCGCGGCGCGGCGGTCGTCGTGCACGCAGACGTTCAGCCGCGCCACGAGCGCCACTCGCGCGGGGTCGCGCCCGGCCTCGCGGGCGGCGCCGTGCACGGTGTCCTTCAGGAACCGCACGAGCGGCTCCGCGAGCGCGCCCTGCATGATGGCGCCGTCGGCCACCCGGCCCGCGACCCGACAGCCGGCCGCCCGTTGTGACGCCACGTAGATCGGCACCTCGGCGCGCGCGGGCTTGAAGTCGAGGCGCCCGTCCGTGAAGCTGATCTCGCGCCCCTTCGCCGTCACGGTGTCGCCGGCGAGCAGGCGGCGGATCAGCTCCACGCCCTCGCGGATGGCCGCGGCCGAGCGCGAGGCGTCGATGCCGAGCTCGCGGAAGCCGCTCACGCCCGCACCGAGGCCCAGGATCGCCCGTCCGCCCGCGATCTCGTCGAGGGTGGCGATGGCCATGGCGGTGAGCGCGGGGTGTCGCGAGTAGGGATCCGTCACGCACGGCCCGAGCCGCATCCGCCGTGTGCGCAGGGCGCAGAGGGTGAGGCAGGCGTACACCTCGCGGAAGAAGCGCTCGTCGGCGATCCAGAAATCGTCGTACCCCGCCGCCTCGGCCACCTCGGCGAGCGCGGCGAGCCGCGCCGGCTCGTAGGTCGGCAGGATCAGGAGTCCCGTACGAAGCGTCATGTGCCGGCGTCGCGGAGCGCGAGCGCGATGTGCTCGGCGGTGATCGGCAGCGAGGTCAGACGCAGCGCCGTGGCCGAGGCCACGGCGTTGGCCACAGCGGCGGGCGGCTCGATGTTCGGCGGCTCGCCCACGCCCTTCGCCCCGTACGGCCCCACCAGGCTGGGGTGCTGGACGAGGATCGTCTCGACGCGCGGCATGTCGAGCGTGGTCGGCATCTTGTAGTCGGTGAGGTTCGGGTTCAGCACGCGGCCGTTCTCGTAGACGATCTCCTCGGAGAGCGCCTGGCCGAGTCCCTGCGCGACGCCACCCTCGATCTGGCCCTCGATGTACGTGGGGTTCATGGCGAACCCGACGTCCTGCGCCACCACGTACTTGTGGATGGTGACGTCGCCCGTCTCGGGATCGATCGAGAGATCGACCGCGTGGGCGTGGAAGCTCGGCGAGTGGAAGGCCGGATAGACGTGCCCGTCCACGCGCTTGCTGTCGTAGGCGGTGGGCGGCGCGATGAACGTCCCCTGCGCGATCAGGCCCCCGCCCGTCTGCTGCGACAGCCGCGCGAGGTCGGCGAGCGAGATCCGCTTGCCGTCGGCCAGCACGTGCTTGTCGGCGAGGCGGCACGCCTCCGGCTCGACGCCGAGCTGCGCGGCCGCCAGCGCGAAGACGCGGCGCTTGAGGTCGTCCACGGCGGCGCGGCAGGCGTTTCCGACCGCGAAGGCGGTGCGGCTGCCCTGGGCGCCGAAGTCGAACGGCGTGGAAAACGTGTCGGCCGACACCACGTTGATGTCGGCCAGGTCGACGCCGAGCTCTTCGGCGAGGACCTGAGCCGCCCCGGTGAGCGCCGCGGTCCCGATCTCGGCCGCACCCGTGTTGAGCGCGACGGTCCCGTCCGGGTTGATCTTCACGTAGACGCCCGAGGAGCCGCCCGTCGTCGTCCACCAGCCGCAGGCCAGTCCCTTGCCGCGCCACCGCGCCGGTCGGCGGTCGTTCCACGCGATCGCCGCCGCCGCCTTGCGCAGGCACTCCTCCAGCCCGACCGCGTTCAGGACCTGGCCCGTCGGCCCCTCGTCGCCCTCGCGCACGATGTTCTTGAGCCGGAGCTCGAGCGGATCGAGGCCGAGGGCGTCGGCGATGATGTCGATCTGCGACTCGACCGCAAAGTTCGCCTGGGGGCCGGAGGGCGCGCGGAAGGAACCGCAGTTGGTCTTGTTCGTGTAGACCGCGAAGCCTTCCAGGTGGAGGTTCGGGATCTTGTACGGCCCCGCCAGCACGAGCGTGGCCACCGACGCGACGCCGGGACCCGAACCGGCGAACGCGCCCGTGTCGAACCAGATGCGCCCGGCTTTCGCGGTGATGCGTCCGTCCTTCGTCACGCCGGTCTTCAGCTCGACGACGGTGCCCTGGCGAGGGTACGCCGCGGTGAGCTCCTCCTCGCTCGTGGTGATGACCTTCACGGGTCGGCCCGTCGCCTTCGCCAGGAAGGCCGCAAAGTGCTCCACGCCCACGCGCAGCTTGCCGCCGAAGCCGCCGCCGATGCCCGGCACCACCACGCGGATCTTCGACGGCGCCATCTGGAGAATCTCGGCCAGCGTGTTCTGCACCTCGAAGGGCAGCTGCGTGTTCGACCACACCGTCACCTGCCCCGAGCTGTCCCACGCGGCCACCGCCGCACGCGGCTCGGTGTAACCCTGGTGGACCATGCCGGTGCGGAAGCGGTGCTCGAAGATCCGATCGGCCTCCTCGAACCCGCGCTCCACGTCGCCCACGACGATCCGCGCGCGGTTGCAGACGTTGCCGTCGCGATGGAGGATCGGAATCGCCGTGTAGCTCGCCCACTCCTCGTGGATCAGCGGGGCGCCGGGCGCCAGCGCGGCGTCGAGATCGAGGACGGCGGGCAGCGGCGCGTAGACGACCTCGATGGCCGCCAGCGCGGCTTCCGCGGCCTCGCGCGTCGTCGCCGCCACGGCCGCCACCGGCTGGCCGACATACCGCACCTTGCCCCGGGCGAACACTGTCTCGTCCTTGAGGGCCCCGCCGTAGCGGACGTCGGGCACGTCGGCGGCGGTCATCACCGCGCGCACGCCGGGCAGAGCCCGCGCCCGCGCTGTGTCCAGGCGCACGATGCGCGCGTGCGGCTCCGTGCTGCGGAACACCTTGCCGACGAGCATGCCGGGCAGCGCGAAATCCGCGGCGTAGACGGCGGTGCCCGTGACCTTCCCGGCGCCGTCCATGCGCGGGAGCGACTTGCCGACGACGCGGGGCTCGCTGGTGGCCATCGGTCACCTCCCGGCCGCGCGGTCGCGGGCAACGGCGAGGACCGCTTCGGCAATCTTCTGGTAGCCGGTGCAGCGGCAAAGATTCCCCGCGAGCGCCGCGCGCACGTCGTCCTCGGTGGGCGACGGGTGCTCGTCCAGGTAGGCCTGGGCGGAGAGGATCATGCCGGGGATGCAGTAGCCGCACTGCACCGCGCCGTGGTCGATGAAGGCGCGCTGGAGCGGATGGAGCTCCCCATCGCGCGCGAGCCCCTCGATCGTGAGCACCGAACGCCCCTGGCACTGCGCGGCCAGGAGGATGCACGCGTTCACGGCCGCGCCGTCGAGCAGGACGGTGCACACGCCGCACTCCGCCTCCAGACAGTTCTCCTTCGTCCCGGTGAGGCCGAGGTCGGTGCGCAAGACGTCGAGAAGCGTGCGGTGAGGCTCGGTGAGGATCTCGTGCCGCTCACCGTTGATCGTCAGCGTCAGGGCGAGCTTGCTCACGACGCCTGCTCCCGGACGCGCTCCACGCAGCGCGCGAGAACACGGGGAACCAGCGTCTCCACGAGGAGGCGACGGTAGCGGGCGGACGCGCGCACGTCGCTGATTGGCTGGCAGGCGGCGGTGGCGAGTCGGGCCGCCTCCCGCAGCGTCTCGGCGGTCAGCGCGCGCTGCTCGAGGAAGCGCTCCGCCTCGTGCGCGCGCAACGTCCGCGGGGCCACCGCGCCGAGCGCGATACGCGCCTCCAGGCAGCGCTCGCCGCTGGCGTCGAGCGTCAGCCGCCCCGCGACGCACACCACCGAGATCTCCATCGCCCGGCGGCGTCCCGCCTTGAGGAAGGCGGTCGCGGACCGCGGGGCGAGGCCGGCGAAGCGCACGCTCGTGAGCAGCTCGTCCGGCCGGCGGGCCGTGCGGCCGGAGCCGATGAGAAAGTCCTCGAGGCGCAGCGTGCGCTCTCCGCCGGGGCCGAGGCACGTCACCGAGGCGTCGAGCGTGAGGAGAACCGGCACGACGTCGGCGGCCGGGGAGGCGTTGACGATGTTGCCGCCGACGGTGCCGACGTTCCGCACCTGGTGCCCCCCCACGACCTCGGCGCCCTCCACGAGCGCCCGCAGTCGTCCCTGGAAGGCGGGGAATCGCTCGAGGGCGCGGTGCGTGACGAGCGCGCCCAGCCGCACGGCGCCGTTGGCGTCGATGGCGTCGAGCCCAGACACGCGGTGCAGACTCACGACGTGGCGCGGCCGCAGCTTGCCCCGATGCATCTGGATGATGAGATCGGTGCCGCCAGCGAGAAACCGGCCGTCGTCGCCGAACCGTGCGCCGAGGGCGACGGCCTCTGCGAGCGAGGTCGGCTCGTGGTATTCGAAGCTCACGCGTGTCTCCGGGGCGCCCGCGGACGGCCGTTGTCCGTTCGTACTCGTACGCCGAGACCGAAGTCGCGCGCGGTGACCTCGTGCGGCCACACGGCCGCCAGCTCGGCCGCTGCACGCTTCAGCCGCGGCGCCATCCGGTGCAGCTTGTGCACGGGCACCCGGAACGTCGGCCCCGACACTGCCACCGACCCGACCACACCGTCGCCTCGGATGACCGGGGCCGCCACCGCCCGGCCGCCCGCCACCAGCTCCTCGTCGACGATCGCGTAGCCCTGCGCGCGGACGTCGCGAAGCTGGGCGAGCAGGCGGGCGCGCGACGTGATCGTGCGCGGCGCCAGCCGCGCGAGACCCTGCTGCGTCAGGGCCGCCGCCGCCGCGGCCTCGGAGAGGCTGGCGAGCCAGACCTTGCCGCTCGCCGTCGCGTGCAGCGGCGCGACGGCGCCGACGAGCGGCACCATCCGCATCCGCTGGTCAGGCCCCTCGGCCTTCGCCACGAACAGCACGCTGCCACCCTCCACGACCGCGAGCTGCACCAGCTCGCCCGTCTCGTCGGCCAGGGCTTGCAAGATAGGCGCGCAGAGGCCGGGGATGCCGACGCGCTCAGCGTAAGCGAAGGCGAGGGCGAGGAGGCGGCAACTGAGATGAAAGTGCCCCGTCGCGGTGTCGCGGCGCACGAAGTGGCCGCGCTCCATCGTGGCCAGGACCTTCGAGAGCGTGGCCTTGCCGTACCCCAGCTCGGCGCTGAGCCGGGTGAGCGCGACGCCCTCCGGACGGTCGGCGAACACCTCGAGCACGCGGATGGCGCGCACAATCGAGGCGACGCCGATGCCGGGCCGCCCAGACGTCGTGATCGATGTCATCGATTCGGAAACCGGGTTTCCCGTTTATGACATCGCGGCGTGGTTGTCAAGCCGGCTGTCCCACCGGACGCCGCGGGACGCGCGCCTTCGGCAGGGCGCTCAGAGTCTTCTGCTGTTCATCGCGCGCAGCCGGTCGCGCGAGCGCTTTGACCCGTGCTTCGATCGCGTCGATGCTCACCCGCATCGCGTAACGGGCGGCGACGCCCAGGCCGATCTGGCCGGCCACGAATCGCTCCGATGGACACCTCACGACCGGCCAGTCGTGGACGGGTCAAACCCGGCCAGTGGGCCTGCGCCCCAAGCGGCATTGCGACGTCTAGCCCGCCACAGCCCGAACGAAGCGCGCCACCTCGGACTCGTCGTTGTAATAGTGCACGCTGGCGCGGACCACCGCGTCCGATCCGCGCGCGGGCAGATCGAGCCGCGACAAGCGGGCCTCGTGGGCGTTGATGTTCATGGCGCGTAGCCGGTCGCGCGTCTTGCCGGGCGCTTCGCCGTCCTTGAGAAAGGCGACGATCCCGCACTGCTCCACTCCGCGATCGTGCACGCTCACGCCGGGTCGCTTCGCGAGCTCCCGCCGCAGCAGCGTCGCGAGCGCTTTGACCCGTGCTTCGATCGCATCGATGCCCACCCGCATCGCGTAACGCGCAGCGACGCCCAGGCCGATCTGGCCGGCCACGAATCGCTCCCAGTTTTCGAACCGGCGCGCGTCGTCACGGACGACGTAGGTGTCGGCGTCGGTCCAGGACGCGGCGTGGAGATCGATGAACGGCGGCTCGAGCCTCTCGATGGTGTCGCGTCGCACGTAGAGCAATCCGGTGCCGCGGGGCCCGCGCAGATACTTGCGGCCCGTGGCCGAGAGCATGTGGCAGCCGATCTGCCGCACATCGACCGCGAGCTGGCCGACCGACTGGCAGGCATCGAGCAGATAGAGGATGCCGTGGCGCGCGGCGATGCGGCCGACGTCGGCCGCCGGATTGACGAGCCCGTTTCTTCCCGGCACGTGCGTGATCGCGATCAGCTTCGTGCGCGGACCGATCGCGTGCTCGAGCGCCGCGAGGTCGATCTGCCCGGACCCGTCGCTGTCGACCACGTCGATCTCGATCCCCACGCGCGCCTTCAGCTGTAAAAATGCGAGGTAGTTCGACAGGTACTCGGCCCGCGCGGTGATGACGCGGTCGCCCGCCCGGAACGGAACCGCGTAGAACGCCATGTCCCAGCCGCGCGTGGCGTTTTCCACGACCGCGATCTCGTCCGGGCGCGCGCCGATCAGCGTGGCGACGGCGTCGTAGACATCCGCGAGGCGATCGGCCGCTTCGGCCGCCGCCTCGTAGCCGCCGATGGCGGCCTCGCGCGCCAGGTGGCTCGTCACCGCGTCGAGGACGGGACGCGGGGGCAAGGCAGCGCCCGCGTTGTTGAAGTGGAGAACGTTGGCCACACCGGGCGTGTCCGATCTGAGCAACGGCACGTCGAGCGTCATGACGGCCTCCTCGTAAGCTCGTGGCGGCAATGATGCCACGCACGGACCGGCTCCCTCTCGTCAACGCGATGCTCAGGCAGTTCATCAAACGCCGCTTGGGAGCTTTGTCCATCACGTTGCAGAGGGTGGACGGCTGACGGAGAATCGCCGCGATGCTCAGCCACCATACAACGATGGCTGCATGAGGAGGACGCTTGGAGCTGTTCATCTTCGGACGTTTTCATGCGCACCCTGGACACGAGACTGCCGTGGAACAGGCACTCCGCAACGTCGTTGGTCCGTCCCGTGAGGAAGCCGGCTGCCTGAGCATTCACGCGTTCCGCTCGGCCCGTGACCCGCGCCTTTTCTACATCCATTCACGCTGGGTAGACGAAGCTGCGTTCGACCATCACGCGGGCCTGCCGCATACGGTGCGTTTCATCGAGCGGGTGCAGGCTCTGATCGATCACCCGCTCGATGTGACGCGGGCGAGGCTCGTCGGATGATCTTGCGCGCAGCGCGCTATCGCGGCCGGGAAAACTAAACCGCGGGGCTGCCGAACAACCCGCCCGAGCACACGCCTGTAAGTGGTGGCCCCAACGGGGACCACTCGCTCGGACTGGATCGTCCCGCTCAACGGCGTCTTCCGGGTGGCAGCCTAGATGCGCACCCATCCGATGCGCACTGCCACATGCCAGTCGCGAGGATACGCGTCATCGAGTCGCGAGCGACCGCCACGACGCACTCATTGCTCGCTCGCGTCGCCTGAGCGTATTCCACCGTCGTGGTTTCGGGTGCTTCCCCGAGGGGAACCACCCGAAGCGTCTCGTTCTGCTCGTCTCGTCGCAGACTTCCAGCACGCCCCTCGCCTGACGCTGCTCGTCGCTCGACACGTCGCCCGCCAGCGCTCAGGCGCGCAGTACGCCCACGGGCAGCGCCTCCTGTCGCCCCTCACGTCGCCGATTCGATCCTAGAGCGACCTCGCGGCACTGGCTGTCGCTCCCGAGCACGTCGAGGGTCATTAGCCGCCAGCGCCCGGCCGAGACATCAAAAAGACGAAGGGGGCCACGCACGCCCCCTTCGTTCCGTCAGCACGGCCTCGACCGTCAGGGGGTCGTGGCCCGCACCGCGCTCGCGTTCCCGCCGCTGGGGCCCGCCGTCGCAGATGCGACCACGGCGTCCGCAACGCCAGAGACGGTCGCGTGCAGGGCGTTGACGACCAACGTGCCGTCCGATAGGACCTGCTGCTCGTTGAGCACCAACTGGCCGCCCGGAATGGAGACCGTCTGGTTCACCGTCCCGTCGACGGGGACGGCCACGCCATTGATCGAGAGATTGGAAATGTACGAGGTGCCCTCGCCTGAGCTGCCGTTCAGGGGCGCCCGGGCTGCCGCTTCCGCGGAACTGGCGGCTATGGTGATTCCGGCGATGATGAGGTTGAGCGAGGAGAGATAGGAATCGGAGGCAATCTGGTCCGCGTAGCCGATCACCCGCGCGCTCGGAACCTCCGCCGAGACCAGGGACGTGCTGATCGAGTCGACTTCGCTATACAGAGCGTCAAGCGAACCTGGCGCGAGCGTTCCCGTGTCGCCCAGCACTGTCGTGGTGCCGCCGATGATCCCGGTCCCCGGCACGGTCCCGGTAATGTCGCCGAGGGTTTGAGCTCTGGTGCGCGCGGGCCACCCCAGCAGCCCGACCGACAGCGCGCAGAATGCCACAAGAATCCAACGGTCAAACACTCCGTAACGCATCGTTAACCTCCCACGTCTCGGACCGCAACGCAGCGTTAACTCCATTTGCGCATTCGCCCCACACTCACAGTTGGTCCGGCTACTCGCGGCTCGCTGACAGAGCCATCGACCCGATGTGGAGCGCGCCCGCATTGCTGTTCGGATCATCGAGCGCAGATCTCGGTCAATCCTTCTGGAAGATCAATTTGTAGAACGCCCCAGGAGCGCTAGGGTCGAACCACGCTCCACCGTATCGCGTGTCGTGTATAACGTGCCACCCGGCCTTGTCCATGCAGACCATGAGGGACCTACAATTATCTTCAGGAGGACTAGAACAAAACGAGGGGCCAGACGGGGTGGGTCCGTTCGGATTGGAGATCGCGTCGGTGTACGCGTCGCAGACAGCGGTGAAGACGCTCTTGAGGTCGGCCGACGCCTGGGGCACGTGCACCAGCGATAGGGTGAAGGTCAGCAGGGTTCCAAAAACGACGAGCGCGAGCATCCTCTTCTTCATGTGCGTCCCTCCAACGCTTACGATCTGCCTTTGACTCGTACCAGCGGTTTCTCCCAGGCGCTCTGTGGACCTCGTTCTGGCACATCCCCTCGGCTCTACCGATAGCGCTCCTTGCAATGACCGCACTGCATCACGTAGGTGCTGAGCGGTGAAGCCGGTGATTCCTTGTCGTGTACGAGGGAAATACCGCGTACTAAGGTCCACGCAACTCAGAGTAGGACCAGCCCCGATCGCCGGCAAGACCTGAAAACACTTTTCTGAAACCGGCAATCTTTGCAGGGGACGTTCGCATCTTCTCGCGCGTCGCCGCGAGGATCGATGACGACACCGACGCGGTTTCGAGCGAGCCGCTCCAATCAGCCGCGCGTACTCGACGCCTCCGTCCCAGTGATCCGCTTCAGGGGGCGGTGCTGATCGGCGGTCAAGGTTCGCAGCACCGAGGACGTCATACGGCGCGCGCGTGGCTACACGAGCACGCCGCTCTCCTCGACCGCGAACTCCACGTCGGCGAGCGGCGCGGAGCTGCCGAAGAGGAACAGCAAGAGCTCCGGCGGCGCGTCGAAGGCCACGTGCTGGGCGCTTCCGACGATGGTGTAGCGCCCGTTGTTGTCGACCGGCGATCCCTCGAACCGGAGCTCGGTCATGCCGACGGGGAAGGCTTCGGCGACGGGAGGCGGCTCGGTCGCGGTGGCACGGATGAAGCGATGGGCGGTGCTGAGCGTCATGGGCGCGATCCAGCGGTAGACGACGATCTCGTCCGGATTCGGGGGCGGCGGGAACCGGATGAGCTGGTGCAGGAAGCCGAAGTTGAGGTAGCCCGTGAGCAGCCCCACCGCCGGCGCTTAAGCCCCGACCGGCGGCTCGAAGAGGAAGCCGATCCGGATCCTCACCTCGAAGACCATGGTCTTCTCGACCGAAATCCCGGGGGCTCGACGACGTAAGGGAGAAGCTTCGAGGTCTCGCTCGGCGCGGCGAGGACGGTCCGGTTCCTCGCCCCGCGGCTGAAGTCGCGCAGGCGCACCGGCGTCGAGAGGAACAACTCGCTCGTCGGCCTGCCGGTCGCCGCATCGAAGTAGACCGCGTTCGGCACGCCCGGATCCGGCTCCTCGAAGAACGCGTAGTGCGTCATGTAGAGCTTCACGTGGTTGATCTGCTGGACGATCGAGTGGCCGAACTGCTTGGCGGCGAACACGGGCTGCGGACGCAGCCCCGTGAGCGAGGCCCCGAGCGCCAGGCCCGAGTACTTAAGGAAGTTCCGCCGCCCGATTCCCTCGACGTCTTTCGCGTCCATGGTGTCCTCCCGGGGCGTGACACTACCGAGTGCTGATTCCGCCGAACTGCCGTTCCGTATCGCAAGAGATGACAGTATCCGCTATTGGCGATCGTCAGATGCGCCAGCACCACGGTGCCACCTGGCTCGATAGTGAACATCACCCCGCCAAACGCGTTACAACCTCCCTCCCGCTTCATGGTCAGCGTCACCATGTCGCCGCCGTGGATTTTCGTACTGTTGGGGATCACAAGAGTGTATGCAGTCACGAATATCGTGGCCGGAGTACTGCCGCAGTTGAACCGGATTGTCGCCCCTCCCCCGCTCCGGCGCGCGCAATGGCCCGGGAGAGAGCTTCCTCCGTACAACTCTCCGCGGTGCCCGTACCGACTGTTTGGCGCCCGCAGCCGCCGGCGGCGCGAGTACCAACACGGCCGTCGCGAGGATAATGAGCAGCCCAACCGTGCATCGCATGTAGGTCGTCGTCCTATCGATCTGCATGTCTCGTCCCCGGCACATCACAAAGAATCACCAAGTGCTCAGTCCGTGGCTGTCCCACACTTAGTGACGAACCGATTCTCCGTCCAGATGTTGACGACCGTCGCGTCCGGGTTGTACTGGGTCGTATCGTTAATGTCACAACCGACATTCTCGACGGCCGTATTGTTCTGGATCTGGTTGGCAGAGGACGGGTTGTATCCATCCACCGCGATGCCGTCCGCTGGACTGCCCGACACGAAGTTGGAAGTGAGGTTGTTGCCGGCCGCGTAGAAGGTCAGCCGAAGCCCGCCGCCTCTTATCACATTGCTCCGAATGACGTTATCGAAACCATGGGGGCCGGCGCCCGAGATATCCCCCCCAATCACCACGTTCAGTTCCACCGTGCTCTGCGACGTATAGCGTCCGCCCAGCGCGAGTCCGCCACCGTAGACCACGTTGTTCCGGATCGTAATTTGAATCGACTCCTCAGTCCGGATCGAGCCCCCGATCAAAGTGTTTCCTTGAATCAGGGAATCAGAACCCCCCAACCAGGCGAAAATGCCTGGCCTGGAACCCTCCCCAACGACGACGTTGTCCCTCACCGTCCAGGAGCTAGAACGAAGCACAATGCTGCCGATCACGTAATTGCCTTGGATGACGGCACCGCCTGAAGCCCCACTCCCGAACACTTCACCCTCGATGACGAAGTTCAAAACCTGTACATTCATCGACCGGATAGTGACTCCGAACTCGCCCCCCGGTGGAGTTGTAAGTACCGGTTTTAGTGCCGGCGTGTGAGCTCGAAGCACGAGGCCGTCTTTGGAGGCAATCACGACCTCCTCACGGTAGACACCCGGGAAGACACTGATAGAGTCGGACGGCGCTGCAGCATTGACGGCGTCCATGATCGTCGTGTAGCAAGGGCCCAGACCGTTACACGTCTCGACGTTGTCCACATAGTGGACAATCTGGGCTCCAGCTTGCGGTGACCAGAGAAGCGCACCGAGTACGACGAAGCCGATGGCAGGAAGGATACGTCGGTTCATTGCTCGTGCCCCTTTCTCGCGTGCAGCACATCGACATGGTCGTGAGCGCAGCATCGTCGGCGCTCATTGACGCAAACGCCGTTGAAACACAGGTCTGCCTGGGCCCGCGAGGCGGGCCCATCCCCCGACGCGCGAGGCCGCATCATCCATGCCACGGCGGGTCCCCTTTTGTTCTGGTCCCTTGCGGTGGGCGGGTGAGTTAGCCGCCACGCGCGAATGTGCAAGCTCGCCGTCGATGTGAAGGCTACTTGCGCAGTCTTTCGGCCCGAAATGCGGGGGCGCGGAGCGTGTTGACCCCGTGGCCAGGCTCGCCATGAAGGATCGGTCGGTCGAGGAGAGAACGCCGAGAGCCCGCCTTAACGCTAATCGAGGTGAAGCCGGACAGCTCGCCCGGCTCAAGAGCGCGGCCCTGCTCGTGCGCGTCGGCCTCGACCACGAGCCGTGGCTGCGCCGCGCGCTGGCGAGGCTGGGCGACGGAGCACCGGCGCCCGGCGGGCCCCGCGGTCTCGATCTCTCGCGCAGCATCACGCTGCTGCAGACGGAGACGCCGCGGCTGCGCGCCGACGCGGCGCCGCACCAGCACGGCTTCGGCAACCCGCACGACTGGCTCGATCCCGAGAACGCGCGGCCCAGTTCCTGGCCGGGCGCAGCGAGCTGGTCGCCGGCGACCGCCTGGTGTTGCGCACGCTGCGCGCGAAGGCGCGAGAGCGTCAGCGCTACTGGCTAGGGCTGCCGCTCCTCGCGCTGGGCGGCGTCATCGCGATCAGCGTCTCCCGGCGTGCGCGCAGCCGGGCCAGCAGCTCACCGTAGTCGCTGCCGCGACTGAGGTGGGTGACCTGTCACGCAAGAGGCCTCAGGCGCGCCGGACGGACACGAGCTGCTCGCGGATCTGCTGCGACGGGCCAGCGCGGCGGCGAGCTCGGCCCCGCCCTCGGCAAAGTCGAGCGCGCGAGCATATTCCTCGACGTTGGCCGGTGCCGGCTCGCCGAGGCGCGCGCAATGCTCGCGCAGCGCCCGCTCGAAGTCCGGAGCGGCCGCTCGGCGCGCGCGGCCGTCCGATGACGCTGGGGCGGCGAGCCGCCGCTTGAGACGCGGGTAGAGGCCGCTGAGCCGGATGGCGTCGTGAAGCCAGCACACGGGCTCGATCGTCTCGATGAGACCGAGCGTATACGTCCGCGACGCCTCGCAGAGGATCGACAGCCGGGCCTCGGCGGCGGCCAACTCGGCGTAAGAGTCGACGTCGAGGTCGTTTCTGCGCATCCAGTCGAGGGTGACCCGCTCGGTGTGCAGACCGCGCGCTCGGCGGAATTCGTCGCACACGACCTGTCGGTCGTCTGGAGCCTCGACCCCGAGGATGCGACCGGCCTCGTCCAGCACGTGCCACAGCTTCGCGCTTCGCCGATAGAGGCGGAAGTCCTCGCCACCTCCTCGCTCGGCATTCCTCAGGACGGCCCAGCCGGGGCTGACGCCGGCCGGAACCGTCGCCGGGCGCCAGTGCTCGTACCGGCCGTCGATGCGCATCAAGGCCAGCAGGTGCGGTTCGTAGACCGGCGTGGGCCGGCCGTGCCGGCCGCGGGCCTTGCCGCTGGCTTCGAGCAGCGCCCGGATCGTGGCCAGCCGGCGCACGTAGCGCTTCAGGCCGGCATCGTCGAGGTCGCGTGCGCGGGTCCAGCGCGCGGCTCTCGCGGCCGGCCCCAGCCCGAAGTCGTCCGCGTCGAAGGAGCGCGCCATGTGTCGCGGGGCGACGTCGACTCCCCGCGCGCGGGCGAGCGCCTCGGCCATCGACATCAGCAGCGCCAGCCTCCGGAGCAGGCGGTACGTGGGTCCGAGGAGCCTGGCCTCCAGCGCGACCTTCTCCTCGCCCGGCAAGTCCGGCTCGGCGGCGGTGAACGGCCGGCACATCACCTGGTGCTGGAGCTTCATGATGAAGCAGGAACGGTTGACCTCGATCACGCAGCTCTCGCGTGTCCGCGGCGCTCCGTAGACGTCTGCCAGATGTCGCAGCAGTGCCAGGGCATCGAGCCGCTTCTGGTCCACATAGCCGCCCTGCTCGATGAACCGGCGGAAGCGCACCGCCTCGCCGGTGCGCGACGTGCCCCACGCTCGGTCCATCGCCCTGGTCAGCGACCGTTCCTGATAGAACGTCTCCTTGGCGCATTGAATGACCTCGCGCGCCGACTCGGCGCCGATCACCCCGGCCTCGACAGCGCGGGCCACCGTGGCTCTGACGTTCACCATCGCATCCGACCGCGCCCGGAATCCTTCGGCGGCCGGGCCATGCAACACGGCGACTTCGTCGTCGTCGGTGTACACCCCGTCCCGGTACGCCTCGAAGATCGCTCCGACGCCCACCATGCCGAACGGCGCCAGCTCCGCCGCGCGCAGCGCTCCCATGCTGGCGGCCCCGAACACGGCGATGCCGTCCTCCAGCGCCAGCAGGATCTCCTTGTGCCACACGGCAGCCGTTGTCTCGAACAGCCCGTCGATGATGGCGATCACGCGCGGCTTCAGCCGCCGGACACGAAGCACGTCGCCGCAGCGTACCGGCGAGAGGTACCGCGCGGGAAGCACGCGCCGCGCCTCCGCGACGGGCAGCGACGGGCCGAGGAACACGATGACTGGTTCGTCGCTCACCGCCTTCATTCCTCGGCCACCTCGTGCAAGCCGGGAACGATCACGGTGACGACCGGGACTCCGAGGTTGGGCTTCGTGTGCTCGACCGCGATGACTTGCGGGAACCCCGCGTCGGCGAGCAGACCGAGCGCCGTCTGCAGATCGTCCTCGAACGTTGATCCGGGCGGCGGTGATGGGCGTTTGCTGAAGTCTCCCCGCGCGCGGGCGCGAACCTCGCGCGGCCTGGCGTATTTCATCCGCTCGTACAGCGAGGGGAAGACGTCGTCGCGGGATCCCGCGATGAAGGTGAGCCGGCACTGCGCGGCTTCGGTGAGCGCCCGCGCGAGCGCGATCTCTTTCGACAGATGACAGCCGGCGCCGTAGACCGGCTCGAGGCCGCCCAGCGCGAACGGATCGCTGATCGTACAGTGGTACGCGGGGATGCCGATGTCCGACGTCATGTCCCACAGGCGAGCGAGGATGTCGGCGGCCGCGAACCGGTCCAGCAGCCGCCGCAGCAGCGGCGACGCGACCGTCGCGGGGTCGAGCTCCCGCGCCTGCTGCGCCGCCGCGGAGAGCCGCTCCCACCGCCACTCGCTGTCGCGCTCCACGACCTCGAAGAGCCCGTGGCAGATGGCTTCCAGGCGATGGTTCCCCGAGGCCAGCCCCGTGGTCGTGACGACGAACAGGCCCGCGTCGGGGTGAGGCCGGCTCCAGTTCTCGTTCACCCGGACGTGCGGCACGAGGACCGGCTCCCCGCTGCCGAGCTCCGTTCCGCGGATCCACGCGATCTTTCGATCGGGGCCGTACGCGCGCCCGCGGACTCCCGGGGCCAGCCGTGCGGGATTCATCACCGCGTGCCGCCGGCGCGCCTCGCGGTAGGAAGCCACCATGTCGGGCGGGGCCACATCCTCGGCATGGTGGAGCTCGATCGACTCCATGACCGCCGAGACACGCGCGAGGTCGTCGTCGAGGCCCTTGCCTTGCGACACGGACAGGCAACGCGCATTGGGACGGATGCATAGCCAGACGGGGATCCCGATCCGATCGAGCCCCGTGACGTTGGCCAGGCGCGTGATGCCGAACATCGGGAACAGGGGACGGACCCGAGCCAGCGTCTCCTGCGGACTGCAATGACGGATCGTCCCGCCGAGATCGAGCTTCGTGGTGCCGGCGACGTGGCCGTCGGCGGCGCCAGGTCGACCGGCGCCGCTCGCGGAGCTGACCGCCATCGCCGTGGGAGGTGGGAAATACGGGGCTCTCGGGGCACATCAACGCGCTCCCATCGGGTCCGGCCCGCTGCCCGTTGTGAGCCGCGTTGATGCCGCCGCCGACGATCAGCTTACTGCGCGCTGGCCCGGCGCAGTGCGCCGCCCTTCACAGCGGATCCCTTCTTGATCGGCAAGTCCTTGATCTTGACCTTCTTCGACCACTTCTTCTTTGCCATCGCCCACCCTTAGGGCTCGCGATCACGTCGGATGCCATGCGAGCCGCTCGATGCGCCGGATGATCTGCGCAAACCGACGCTGAGTCTACTGGCAGCGTAAGAACGTCAGCAGTTGCGATCAGCGAACCTCCTCTTCGCGAGCCCCGTGTCCGACGTACTCGAACGAGCCCTTTCTGATGTTCTGGAAGAACAGCTCCGGAAGGCTAAAGAACGCTCCCCTGAGACTCGCGCGCAGGAGTTTGCCCCTGTCGAATGGGGCTGTCACGAGGCCGACGGCGCTCGCTGCCACGCCGGCGACCAGGTTCGCCGCTCCGAAGACAGGCCGCGTCACCACGACGTCGTCGGTGAAGAATACGAAGGTGGAGTCGCGGGAGTTTCGCCAGTAGAGGGTCGACGTGATCGTGTTCGACTCCCGCAGAAAGACCCGAAGGGAGTTCTCTTCCTCGTAGAGCCGTGCGAGGCCCGCCCGGCGATGCGACAGGATCCGGAACACGTCCGAGACCCCGTAGCGCTCCTTCACGATACTGGCCGAGAGGGCCGGGACAAAGCTGAGCGAGCCGTCCATGTCGACACGCTCGCCGAAGAGCGCGACGTCGAGCTCGCCGAGGATCTCCGAAACGCAATTGCGCGTGACGATGTGATAGCCGTAGAGGCGTCTGAGGACACGGCCGTATGCCTCCTCGCGCTCGCGGGCGGTGACGAGCCGGGCGGCTAGGGCCGTCGAGGACGGGGCGAGCACGAGCGGACGCAGGTCGCTTCGCGCGGGCAGGAACAGGTGGTGAGGCACTCGCAGGTCACGTCCATCGTCGAGGGCGCGCCGGATCTCGGCAGAGCGATTTCCCGCGTCCTCGAGGTCAGCGAACTCGCCCTCCTCGAACGTATCGTCGCTGCGCAGGCGCGAGGCGAGCCGAACGCGCGCCACGTCGAGAGCGGAATGCGCGTCACTGAGCATGGCGTCGATCACCTCGGGACGCCTCGCTACGCGCGCCCGCTCGATCACCTCCGCGCTTCGAGGGAACGCATCGAGGAACACCCACTGCCGCGACTCGCGCGAGCGCTCGAGAGTCGCGAGGCGAGCCATACCGAGGAGGAGCGGAAATCCCCAGTCGGGCCGGGGCGAGTCGAGCAGCCGGACGAGGCTAGCAGCGAGCGCGTCGGAGAGCCCGCGGAGCCGCAGGGCCTCGTCGGCGTCGAGACGCAGCTCCCTGACGGCCGCCGTGATCGTGACCTCCGGCCGCAGGGGCCGGGCGGTCGCTAAAACCTCGAGGGCAGCGAGCGCGGTGAGTGTGTCACGGTAACGCCGAGAAAAGCCGTACGCGGGAGACGGCGTCTCGTCGACGGAGGCCCCGCGTGGCGGCTCAGGCACCTCCGGCCCATCGAGCGTGGCGAGACGCCGCCGGAGTGTTTCCACGCGCTCCGTCAGGAAGTTCGCTCCGTGAGTGTCGAGGACGCGTTGGCGGAGTGCGAGGAGCGCCGGATCGGGCGCGCTACCTTCGCCGAAAAAGAACCCTGCCCCGTCCACCTCGACGCGCCCCTGCAACATCTGCTCGAGGATCCGCCGCTCGGTCCTGAGCGTCTCGAGAACCTCGAGCTGCCGCCGCTGAACGAAGTACCGCCGTCGGAATCGTTCGCGCACCAGACTGAAGGTCTCTTCGCTCACCGGGATACGGCTCGCCTCGATCGTGCGATTCTCAAGACCGGCGTACTGATGACGGAACTCGCCGAACGTCTCACGCTGGAGGACGAGCATTCCTGGCCGGCGGTACTCGAAGTGGAACACGTCGTCATCCACACGGAGCCCGACATGGCCGCCACTGGAGCCGCCTTCATTGGCGTCAACGTAGAGGTAATCGATGAAGCGGTCTGAGGCCCATCCGGGCACTGGGAGGAGGACCGCGAGGAGCGCCGCGAGGGCTGCCCGCCTGGCGAGGAGACAGATCACTGCCGCGTGTCGTAGCCCCGCTGGATGGTCTGCATCTTGACGGGATCAGATCGGGAGAAACTCGTCTTGTACATCTCGAGCTGGGCCTCGCCCACCGCGGCGTCGCCCAGCCCCTCGCCAATGCCGACGTACGTCGTCTCGTCTTCTTCCCAGTGCGTGAGGCCGTGGCTGCGAGCCAGCTCGCCGAGCTGCTTCTCGAATGCGTCGAACTGCACGCCCGACCTGACGTAGGCGGCAGTGTAGCTGCGCACCTCCTCACGGTAGCGGGTTTGTCGCTCGGCGCTCGTGCTGGAGCGGGAGCTGCTCGTCAAGAAGCGCGAGCTGCTCTCCGAGGAGGCCGAGATAGAGGTGGAGCTATCAGACACGCTCTGGGAGCTTGTCGAGAGAGAGGTCGAGACCGAGCAGCCGACGAGAACGAGGAGCACCGGGATCAGCACGACGCGGGCGGAACCGGAGCCGAGCAATCGCATGTGCACACTCCATCGGAGCGCACTGAGGCGCCCGGTAAGGTGTTGAACGTGATGGAAACCGATTCGACTTAGGATGTTCACGCCGGTGAGCTCGTTGCACGGCAGGTGCCAAGCGACACCGCACGTTACGTCAGCCTTTTCAAGGAGGGACGGTGTTGAGCGTGCTCGAGGCGCACCGGATGGCACGTCAGACTGACACCGAGTGTGGGTGACGACAGGATTTCGGAGAACGGTCGATATCGCTGCTCTCGAACAGCGACGCATCCGATGATGCCGACGAAGCCCGACAGACACGGCTCGAGGGCCTCGCGACCCACGCGAGGCGTAACACGATGGCGTGGCCTGATGGATAGGGTAGCATCGTGGCAAACACAGCCTCATAAGCCAGAGACGAAGCGTTCAAGCCCGACGACGGTGGCTGGATGACCCGCCGTTGAAGCGCTGAGGCGCCCGCGCCGCGAACCTCGGGTCTGGTGCCCACCGGAGCCATTGAGCATGGCAAAGACGACGGGGCGACGGGAGTGGCTGTCGATGGTCGCGCGGGGGGCCGCCGCGGCTACGGTGGGCGTCCTCGGGCAGCCACGCTCGGCGCGGTCGGACGGCGACTGCGGGCATCCCTGCATCAAGCACATCGTCGTGCTCATGATGGAGAACCGCTCGTTTGATCACATGCTCGGGCTGTTGATGAACGAGATTCCCGACCTGCGCGGCGTCCGCGTCGGTGACTGGAGCAACGTCGACGACAAGGGCAACGTGCACACGCTGACGGCCGACGCGGAGTACCAGGGGCAGTTCCGCGTCGATCCACCGCACGATTTCTGGAGCGTGCACCAGCAGATCTACGCGCACCCTGGACAGCCGGCGACGCGGCCGCCGCAGCCGGACATGCGGGGATTCGCCGCAACCTATGCGCGAGCCGGTGGCAACCCGGCTCACGTCATGAAATGCTTCAGACCGGAGCGACTGCCGACCATCCGCGCGCTTGCCAAGAATTACCTCGTGTGCGACAACTGGTTCGCCTCGGTGCCGGGCCCGACGAATCCCAACCGCGCCTTCGCGCACTTCGGCACGTCCTTCGGCCGCGTCGACAACGGCCCCGTGTGGTTCATGATGGTCGACCGGCGCCGGGAACCGGGCATCTACGGTCGACTGCGCGATCGCGGCAGAACAGCAAAGATCTACTACTACAGCCAGCAGAGCGGGACGATCGCGATGACGTTCCTCCCGTCGTACTACTTCGGGCTCTATCGCGATTTCGTGAACGACTGCAGGAACAACGCGCTGCCGGACTATGCGTTCATCGAGCCGCCGTACGTGGATCAGGACGACGGCACGATGGCCGCCGACCATCATCCCGACAACTTCGTCCTCGCGGGCGATCAGTTCATCCGGAACGTGTATGAGGCGATCCGCTCGTCTGACGAGGTGTGGCGCTCGACGCTGTTCCTGATTGTCTGGGACGAGCACGGCGGGATCTTCGACCACGTGTCGCCGCCGACACTGCCGTATGGCGACAGCTTCCGGTCGGCGGTGGGCTTCAACTTCGACCGGCTCGGCGTCCGCGTCGGGGCGATCGTGGTGTCGCCCTACGTGACGCCGAGCGTCTCGCACGCGCTGTTCGAGCACGCGTCGGTTCCCGCCACCGTCACGCAACAGTTCATCGGACCGCCCGACAAACACGCGCGGTACCTCCGTGAGCAGCACGCGCCGACGCTGCAGCAGCTCCTGATCGACATGTCGCCCCGCATGGAGCGTCCCGACTTCGGCCGGCAGCCACGGCGGAGCGAGTGGGGGCACGAGCGCGTGATCCCGGCCTCGCTGTCCGAGTCTCATCCGCCGGACCGCCTGACGTTCGGACCGACTCGACCGGCGTCATCGCTGCAGATCCAGCACGTCCGCGACGTGCATCAGCTCCTGGCGTCCCGGAAGCCGAAGCTCGCGCGCGCGTTCGATCCCCGTGGCATCACCACACAGCGCGCGGTCGCGCAATTCATGCGCACGGCGCTGGCGGCCCTCCATCCCGAGCTGGAGGGCCGTGATTCCTAGGCGGCCGTCCCGCCGTCATCTGACGGTCGTGGTCGTCGTCTGGGCGCTGACGGTCCCCGCAGTTCCGCACCCGACCGAGGCGCAAGTGACCATCGAGGCACCGCCCGAGTCGTTCGGTCTCTCCGTGTGTTCGAAACCGCCCGTGGCGCAGAGCACCAATCCGGTCCTGCGCGATCTACGGACGGAGTTCAGGGACCTGCTCTTCGACGTCTGTCGCGTGAAAGAGGACTACAAGGAGGGCGGCTTCCGCGGCATGCTCGAACGCCAATTCGGGACGGTCCAGGATCTGATCGCCGACGTCTTCACCGGCCCCGGTCTGCATCCGACGATCGGCGGCATCGTGCCCGAGAGCGGGACCGCGTTGGGCGCAGCGCTGAACGGCGAGTTGGACCGCACCGAGGCGCCCCACCTTCGGTTCACGAACAGCGTCGAGGCGCGCGCATCGGAGAGCGGTTTCTGGGCGGCCGGCGCGGTGTCCCACATGCAGTTCGACTGGTACCGCGTGTATGACGTTGGCTCGTTACGGATGCCCCAGGTCACCGTCGCAATCAAGCATTTCAATCTTCCCGAGATGCCGTTCTTCGGCCTGGGCGACCAGACGACGCTCCGCAACCGGTCGTTGTTCAAGCTGACAGAGACCGAGCTGCCGATCCTGGTGGATTTCCCCGTGGCGTGGGGACTGACGTTGTCGGCGCAGGCGACCACGCTTTACGCGACGTCGGATCCGTCCCGGACCTTCATCAGCCGGTTCTCCGAGTCGTCGGTGCCGGGCATCCGGGCGCGCACGACGTACGTCGTCCCCGGACTCATCGCGACCTATCGCTCTCCGGACGTGCTCTACGGGCTGTCCGGCGAGGCCCGCGTGAGTTACGAGGCGTACGAGGCGCTGGCGGGAGGACCGTTCTCGTTCGAGCGATTCGAAGCGCGCATGGCGGTGCACTACGGCCTCGAGGATCGCCCGATCCTCCAGGGAAAATTCTCTTACTTGCAAAGTCTGGTTCGCACGAGTCGGTTGAGTGGCGAAGCGAACCTCGTCATCAGTGAGCCGCGGGCACACAGCGCCGTGCCGTTCTATCTCCAGCCAACATTGGGCGGCGGCGACATCCATAACGAAAATTGGCTCAGGAGCTATACGAACTACCGGTTCAGGGCGCCGAACGTGGTCGCGTATGCCGTGACCTATGAAAAGCGACTCGTCGATCCGTTCGGCCTCTTCATCTACGCGCAATGGGGGAAAACGGGGCTGAACCCCCATGAGCTCGGTTTCGACCGACTGAAGCGCAGCATCGGTGTGGGCATGACGTTACGACTCGGCGGCAGATCGGTGGCGGAATTTTCGTTTGCGTGGGGCGGTGGCGAAGGCAGTCACATTTACTCGACGGGCAATACGAACAACGCGATCGGATTCGGAGCGCGCGCGGCTGGCACCGTCGGTCTTCGGGG
>Ga0209159_1000238_pt1 | contig 53700 bp, 43 predicted proteins | sample GraSoiAngelo_144_FD_185901 | JGI IMG/M metagenome (GOLD analysis project Ga0209159, IMG submission 185901) | Grasslands soil microbial communities from the Angelo Coastal Reserve, California, USA - 14_1009_02_40cm (SPAdes) (version 2) | ecosystem: Environmental > Terrestrial > Soil > Grasslands ...
AGCGCGTACGGAGACTCGCGCGCCGCGAGCGCGCAGCTGATCGAGGAATCCAGCCCGCCGCTCAGATAGCCGCCGACGGGGACGTCCGAGCGCAGGCGCAGGCTCACGCCACTCGAGAGCAGCCGGTCGAGGGCAGGGAGGGCCTCGGAGGGCTCGTCGCGCGCCTCCGGATACTCGAGGTCGTAGTAGCGGCCGCAGCGCAACCGCCCGTCCTGCCAGACGGCGAACCCGCCGGGCTCGAGGGAGTGGACTCCACGGAACACGGTGCGCGGCGGTCGGGCGGCCCAGAACGTGAACACCTGGTCGAGCCCCACGGGGTCGGGCGCCGCCTCGACCTCGCCGCTCGCGAACAGGGCCTTCGCTTCCGAGGCAAACACCAGGTCCCCGCGCACGATGCTGTAGAAGAGCGGGCGCACCCCGAACCGGTCCCGGGCGAGCAGCACGGTCTCATGGCGACGGTCGTAAATCGCGAACGCGAACTGCCCGTTCAAGCGACCCAGCATCCCGGTGCCCCACTCCTCGTACGCGTGCACCAACACCTCGGTATCGCTGCGCGTGCGAAAGCGATGCCCGGCCCCTACCAGCTCCGCGCGCAGCTCCAGGTAGTTATAGACCTCGCCGTTGTACACGATGAGCACAGCTCCATCTTCGTTGCCCAGCGGTTGGGCGCCGCCGGCGACGTCGATGATGCTGAGGCGCACGTGGGCCAGACCCACGCGCTCGCCCGCGTACCGCCCGCAGCCGTCGGGACCGCGATGCCGCAACGCGGCCGCCATGCGGTCGAGGGTCCCGGCGGCCACACCTCGCGGCTCGTGACGGGCGATCCCGGCAAACCCGCACATCAGTCGGGCTCCTGATCGGGGGGGGTCGCGACTTCGGGGACGGGCTCGACGAGCAGCGGCGGGAGATGCAGGTACCGGGTGGTCGACCGCTTTTGCTCGACGTCCTTGAGCGCGCGGGTCACCTCCTCCGGGGTGCGTCCGAGCTCCGCGGCGACGGCCGCCGGGCCGCAGCCGTGGTTGTGGGCGAAGAGGACGAAGTCGAGCGTCGCCGCCGGGAGGGCGAAGTAGAACTCTTCCTGGGTCTGCGGCAGGGAATAGGTGTCGGTGGTGGGCGGCCGCGAGCGAATCGCCGGCGGGAGGCCCAGAAACTCCGCCAACTCGTACACCTGGGTCTTGTACAGGTGGGCGATCGGTTTGACGTCGGCGAGCCCGTCGCCGCCTTTGACGAAGAACCCCTGGTCGTACTCCAGCCGGTTCGGCGTGCCGACGACGGCGTAGTGGAGCCGGTCGGCGTGGAAATACTCCAGCATCTTCCGGGCGCGCTGTTTGAAGTTCGTCGCCGCGACGATCTCGCGGTACTCGGCGGCCGGCAGCCGGACCCGGCGCATCTCCCCCCCCGGGACTTCCACCGCCAGGTACGAGACGTTCAGCCGCTCAGAATCGAGCCGGCCGCCCGCGAGCACGACCTTGCACCGCCAGTCGTCCTCAAACTCGGGCATGGCGCGGCGGATCGCGTCGTTGCGCCGGCGGTAACAGCCGAATGCGTCGAGGATCGGCGTGATGTCTTCGACGGCGTAGTCGATCCCCAGCGTCTCTGCCCACTGGCTGGCGAGGTCGAGACTCTGCGTGTCGGATTCCCGCTCGGGGAGCATCAAGCCGAAGACGTGGTCGGGCCCGACGGCGCGCACCGCCAGGGCGGCGCACACGGAGCTGTCGATCCCGCCGCTCATCGCGACGACGAGCCCGCGGCGCCGCAGCACTTCGCCGACCTGCCGGCGCAGCGTCGCGGCGATCCGCTCCGCCGCTTCCGTCGGATTCAGTTGCAGTCCGCTCACCAAGCTCACGTCCGGCCTCGAATCGGGAGGGGCTACGGGCACCGAAACGACACCTCTGCAAGGATGGCGCCGTGGGGTCGGCGCGCGTGCAACGCCCCATCTGCTGCGCACACGCAACACCGGTCAGCGGCCTGGGCCGCCACGGCATGTGGCACAGGTGATGCACGATCATCGCTCGCCGCGCGCCCGGAGGCGGACCTGATCCCCAACATCGCAACGCTGCTGTGGAAGACGGCCGAAGCCGCCCCCGGTCGACCCGCCGTGGTCGAGCAGCCGGGGACCACGGATTATGGGTCGCTGCAGCGGCGCGCCGCAGCGATCGCCGCGGCGCTGACGGACTCGGGGATCGGTGCTTACGACCGGGTCGGGATCTTCCTGGATGGCGGTGCGGACGCCGTTGCCGCGTTCTTCGGCGTGGCGGCGGCCGGCGGGATCGGCGTGGTCATCAACGAGTCGCTGCGGCCGCGTCAGGTCGAGCACATCCTGAATGGGGCGGGTGCCTCCACCCTCATCACCTCCACGGACCTGCTCGCCCGGCAACCCCGCCCGCTCGAGACACCGAGTCGCATCCTCTCGATTGGCGACGTGCCGTCGCACGCGCGCTTTGCGCCCGTGCCGCGGGTGGGCATGGATCCCGTCCAGATCGTCTATACGTCGGGGTCCACGGGGCTGCCCCGGGGTGTGACCGTCAGCCACGCGAATCTGCACGCCGCAGCGCACACGGTGATCGAGTACCTCGGCGTCAGGGCCACGGACCGGATCGCGAGCGTGCTGCCCTTCAGCTTCGTGTACGGGATGAGCCAGGTGCTGTGTGCGGTCGGCAGCGGCGCCGCGCTGGTCGTCGAGCGGTCCCCCCTCGCCGCGCAGCTCGTCGCCGACCTGCGCGCCCGGGAGGTCACGGTGCTGGCGGCCGTGCCACCGCTGTGGCAGCAGCTGCTCAACGTCGCGTCGTTCCGCGACGAGCCGCTCCCCTCGCTGCGGATCGCGACCAACGCGGGCGGACACCTTCCGGTGCCGGTGGTGCGGGCGCTGCGCCGGGCCCAGCCGCAGGCCCGGCTGTTCCTGATGTACGGGTTGACGGAGGTGCTGCGCAGCACGTTTCTCCCCCCCGAGGAAGTCGACCGCCGTCCGGATTCGATCGGCCGGGCGATCCCCGGAGCCGAGGTCCTGGTCCTCCGCGAGGATCTGACGCCGTGCGTCGTCGGTGAGGTGGGGGAGCTGGTACATCGGGGGCCGACGGTCACACTCGGGTACTGGAACGATCCCGAGGCCACCGCGAGGGTCTTCCGCCCCCACCCGCTGCGCCCCCCCGGCGCCCCCGACGCCGAGCGCGTCGTGTTCTCTGGGGACCTGGTGCGCCGGGACGCGGACGGCTGGTTGTCGTTCGTCGGGCGCCGGGATCGGATGATCAAGACGCTGGGGTATCGGGTGAGTCCGGACGAAATCGCCACGGTGCTGTACGCATCGGGTGAAATCGCGGAGTGCATCATCACGACCGAGCCGGACGACACGCGCGGGGAGCGGATCGTCGCCTTCGTGGTACTGGCCGGCGGTGGCTCGCTCGAGCGCCTGCGGACGTATGGCGGCGTGGAGCTGCCGCGGCACATGCAACCCGCGAGGTACGAGCTGCGGGACTCGCTGCCGCGCCTGCCCAGCGGGAAGCACGACGTGGCCGCATTGCGCGGAGCGCCAAAGCCGGTCTGAACGGCCGGTCTCACGGGAGGGGGAGGGCGTTGTGGAGCTGATTCGGCCGTTTCGCAGGGAAGACATCCCCCCCGTCCTCGAGCTCTTCCGGACGGCGTTCCCGGAGACCGGGAAACGCGTTCCTGCGCGGTTGGAGTCGTACTTCGACCGCGTGTTCTTCGAGAGCCCGTGGTACGACGAGGCACTCCCCTCGTACGTGCATCTGGATCGTGGCGGCCGGATCATCGGCTTCGTCGGGATCCAGCCGCGGCCGCTGCTGTTGCGGGGACGCCGCCTGCGGGCCGCGGTCGCCACGAAGCTCATGACGTCTTCCGCCGGCGATGAACCCCTGGCGGCGGTGCGGCTGCTCAGCCGCGCGTTCGCGGGTCCGCAGGACGTGTTGCTCTCCGACTTGAGCAATGATGCCGGGCGTCGCATCTGGGAGGGACTGGGGGGCATCACCGCGCTGCTCTACAGCTTCCAGTGGCAGCGGCCGGTGCGGCCGGTACGCCACTCCCTCTCCTGGCTGCGCGTTCACGGGGTCCCCCAGCTGATCACGGGAGGGCTCCGGCCCCTGAGCGCGGTCGCCGACGCGCTCGTATCACGGCTCGCCACCGGGCGCCTCCGGCAGGGGACCTCCGGCTACATCACGGAGGATCTCCCCGCGGACGTGCTCATCGCCCGGTTACCCTCGCTGTCGCGCGATCGGGCGCTGCGTCCGGAATACGACGAGCGGTCGTTGCGATGGTTGCTCGGCGTGGCGCAGCAGAACGAGCCGGGCCGCGAGCTGCGGCGGCGGCTGGTGCGGGACCCGCGCGGTGAGGTCGTCGGCTGGTTTCTCTATTTCCTTGAGCCCGGCGGCATCTGCGATGTCGTGCAGCTCTTGGCCGGCAAGGGTGCGGCCGCGGCGGTATTCGATCAACTCCTCGCCGACGCGTGGCGTTGCGGAGCGGTCATGCTGGAGGGTCGCCTCGAGCCGGGGATGCTCCGGGAAATGTCCCTGCGGCACTGCTATTTCCGGCAGGCGGGTCCGTGGATGCTCGCGCACTCCAAGCAGCCGGAGGTGCTCGACGCCCTTCGGAGCGGTACGGCGTTCTTGAGTCGCTTGGAAGGCGAGTGGTGAGCGGAGCTCACCAGCCGGGCCGGCGGCCGATGCCGAGCATCACCGCCGGTGTGCGGAGCATGATCGCGAAGTCCGCCAGCAGGGATTGGTGGCGGACGTACTCCAAATCGAGCGAGAGCTTGCGGCGCACGTCGTCGTCGGTGCGGTCGTAGGGAAGGTTGACCTGGGCCCACCCGGTGATGCCGGGCCGGACCCGCTGGCGCCGCTGGTAGCCTTCGATGCGCTCGCGCAGGTAGACGAAGATGTCGGGCTGCTCGGGCCGCGGTCCCACGATGTTCATGTCGCCCTTGAGCACGTTCCACAGTTGCGGGAGCTCGTCGAGCCGCAGGCGCCGCAACACCCGGCCGATCGCGGTCACGCGGTCGTCGTCGGGACGCGCCCACACCTGGCGGCCGCGGTCGGCATCCGTGCGCATGGTGCGGAACTTGATCATTGTGAACAGCACGCCGCCATGGTCGAAGTGGCGACGCGTGTTGCCCCGTGCGTAGGAGAGCGCGCGGCGGTCCACACCGACGCGCGGCTGCCGGAACAGCACCGGCCCGCGGGACGTCAGCTTGATCAGCGCGGCGATGACGGCCATCAGCGGCAGCGTCAGCACCAGGCCCACCACCGCCGCCGCCACGTTGAGCCACCGGCGCGGTCCTTCACGCTCGACCCACGAGAGCGGCGCGGCCGGGTGTGCGAGCCAAGGGAGCGTCGTTGCCATGCCGATTGGCATGGCAAGGGTCGTGCGCGAACTTCTCGTGAACGTGCGCAGCGCAAGACGGCGCGCGCCAAGCGGTTCGGCGATCGACGCGGCCGCTGCGGGCCACGCGCTACGTCGCGCCACGACGGCGAGTGTCGGGAGGTTGCGACGCGCCGCCACGCCTCCGCGGACGGCAGCGACAATTCGAAATGGAACCGCGTGCCGCGTCGCCGGAGCGTGTCGACGCGCAGCTCCGCTCCCATCGCCGCCACGAGCTTGTGGCAGATCGACAGGCCCAGCCCCGCGCTCGAGAAGTGTTGCCGCATCTCCAGCGGGCCTTGGGGGAACGCCAGGAAGCGTCCGGGGAGTGCGTCGGGCGTGAGACCCGGACCGGTATCGCGCACCGAGAATTCCACGCGTGTCGCATCCAGCGCCCGCGCGCCGATGGCGACGCGGCCGCGCTCGGTATACTTGATGGCGTTGGTCGTCAGATTCAGCAGGACGCGGCTCAACGGCCGCTGGAACCCCAGCCGCAGATCCGGCAGCGGCGTCCGCACGGCCAGTTCCAGGCCCTTCTCCTCCACCATCGGCTCGACCATGCCGCGCACGGCGCCCAGCGTGTCCGCCAGCGAGAAGGGGGCGGGCTCGAGGTCGGACAGGCGGTCGCTCCCCCGCATCAACTCCGTCAAATCGCTGGCTTCGGCGCACAAGTAGAGCGCCGCGCTGTAGATCAGGCCGAGCTGGTGCTTCTGCACCTCGTTCACCCCGCCGCTGCGTCCATCACGCAGCGTTTCGGCGAGGGCGAGGATCGCGCTCAGCGGCGAGCGGAGATCGTGCGCCATTTCCACGACCCACTCGAGGTCTCCGGATCCCGAGAGTTGCGGCGGGCTGCCGCCGCGATCGACGGGGAGGGGCTGGGCCAGCGTGCTCACGCCGCGCCCTCCGGCGGCAGGGCGGCCTGCACTTCCACGGGCGGCGCTTCGGCTTCCCGCTCCACGAGCCACGCCGCGCCCGGATTGCGTTGCAGACCGTGGCGCTCCATCAGGCGATACAGCGTGGTCCGATCCACGCCGGCGACCCGGGCGGCCTTGGACATGTTCCCGCCGGCCCGCGACACCAGCCACGTGAGGTACTGTTTCTCGAACTGCTTGATCACCCGTTCGCGGGCCGCGTGATAGCTCTCTTCGCGCAGGGTCGCCACGAGGGAAGCCGGGTTGGCCGACACGGCCGTCCGGGCTTCGCCGGTCAGCGGGATGTCCTCGGGCCGGATCGCGCCGCCCGGCTCCACCAGCACCGCCGTGTGCTCGATGACGTTCTGCAGCTCGCGAACGTTCCCGCGCCACGGGTGCGTGCAGAGGAGCGCCAGGGCCTCCTCGGTGAGGTGCGGCATCGCCTCGCCTTTGCGGCGGTGCCGGCTCCAGAACGTCGTCAGGAAGTGCTCGGCGAGCAGCGGGATGTCCTCGAGACGCTCCCGCAGCGGAGGCACTTGGATCGGGACGACGCGCAGCCGGTAGTAGAGATCCTCGCGCAGATCGCCGGAGCGCAACGCCGCCTCGGGGTCGCCGTTCGTCGCGGCGATGAAGCGGACGTTCACCACGGCGTCGGTCGTTTCGCTCCCCACCCGCCGCACGACCCCGTCCTGGATCACCCGGAGCAGCTTGGCCTGGATCGCCTTCGGCATCTCGGCCAACTCGTCCAGCAGGAGCGTGCCGCCATTGGCCGTTTCCAGAAGCCCCGGTTTGTCGCGCACGGCGCCGGTGAACGCGCCACGCCGGTGTCCGAACATCTCGGACTCCAGCAGCGCCTCCGGCATCGCGGCGCAGTTGATCGCGACAAAGGGGCGGCTCGACCGACGGCTGTGACTGTGGATGAACTGGGCAATCATCTCCTTGCCGCTGCCGCTCTCCCCCGTCAGGAACACCGACGCGTCGGTGGCCGCCACGCGGCGGGCCAGCTCGATCGCCCGTTGGAACGCGGGTGCCTCACCGAGCAGCACGACGCCGTCGTCCGCCCCACCGGTCGGGAGCCGCTCCCCTTCGGCCTGCTGCTCCTCCGTCTCCTGCGCGACCAGAAGCGTGTGCGCCGCGCGGCCGATGAGGATCTGCAGATGCGTCGCGGAAAACGGCTTGGGGAGATAGTCCCACGCGCCTTCCCGCAGCGCCTCGACACTCGACTCCACACTGGGGTTGCCCGTCATCACGACCGCGAGCACGTGGGGGTTCGCGGCGAGGGCGGCGCGGAGCAGCTCCAAGCCGTCTACCTGCGACATGTAGCGATCCAGGAGCACCACGTCGAAGGGGCGCCGCTTGAGCAGCTCCAGGGCTTCCTGTCCGCGGCCCACGGCCGTCACGTCGTACCCTTCGAGTTGCAGAACGCTGGCGCAGGTTTCGCGCAGCGTGTGCTCGTCGTCCACGACCAACACCCGGATCCGGGCCTTCGCTTCCGGGCCGATCGGCAACAGCGCGGCGAGGCCCTGCGTCGCCTCGCGCGTCGCGAAAGTGGAAGAGGGAGGTCGGGTCACGTCGATCGATCCTTTGTGTTGGGTGTTCTCGGCGCTCGGTAATGCAGGGATCAGGCCATGCCTGTCGCGACCCTGCAGCAGCGCGGCATCTCGTGATGGGATGGGCACATGCGAGTGTGACCAACGGGGAATCGCAGGCGCTCGCGATGCACCGTTCTGCGCCCGGAGGCCCGCACTCCCTGCACCGAATTGCGGCATCCGCGCCGCAGGATGGATGAGCGCGAGCGGGCCTGCGGCGGTACCGGACTTGCTGTGGAGGGGTCGCGACATAAGGAGACGCCAAGGTTATGGAAACACAGCTTCCCCAGCGGGTCGACCCGGCGATGCTGGGCGCCCCGCGCCCGTGGGCGGAAGACGTCGCGACGACATCACCGGATGCCGGATTGGATTGGCGGCGCATCGCCCAGGTGGTGACCCGTTTCAAATGGCTGGTCCTGGGAATCACCGCGGCGGGCGGTGCCGCCGGGTTCGCCGCCACCAAGGTGATGAAGCCGATTTATGCGACCCAAGTGACCGTCTTCATCGACCAGCCCGACCCCCGCGGCAATGACCGCGGTGGGCCGATCCGCTCCGGCCAGGTTCTCGATCCGCAGTCCTGGATCGATCTGCTGCGCTCATACGCCGTCCTCGATCGCGTGGCCCGCGACCAGCGGCTGTACCTGCAAGTGCCGAAGGGGCCCGACCCCGCCCTCCGCACCCTGAACGTCGCTGACCAGTTCCGCCCCGGAGACTACCGTCTCACGAGCGACACCGTGCACGGCTACGTGCTCGCGAAGCTGGGCGGGGGCGTGCTGGACCGCGGGACGGTGGGCGACTCCATCGGGCGCGGCCTCGGCCTCCTGTGGGCGCCGACCGCGGAGTCGCTGCCGCCCAACCACTCCGTCGAGTTCCGCCTGGAGACGGCGCGGGAGGCGGCGCTCCACTTGAGCGACGCGCTCGACGCCCGGATGGATTACAACGGCAACTTTCTCAAGATCGAGTTGCGCGGCCTGTATCCCGTTCGCATCGCGGCGATCCTCAACGCCGTCGCGGAGCGCTACGTCGCGGTAGCCGCGGAGCTCAAGCGCAGTCGGCTCACCGAGCTGACGAGCATCATCGGCGATCAAGTCAGCACGGCGAAGGAGAGCCTCGACTCGGCCGAAAGCGAGCTTGAGGGCTTCCGCCGGCGCACCATTACGCTGCCGCCGGACGCCGTGGCCGCCGGGGGCGAGACCCCGCGGGATCCGGTGCTCGGCGACTTTTTCGAGCAGCAGGTGGAGCGCCAGCAGGCGGCGCGGGATCGCGACGCGTTGACGCGCGTGCTCGCGCAACCGCCCGACTCCGGCTTGGCTGCGGCGCTCGAAGTCATCGGCGCCGTGCAGCACTCCTCTGAGTTGAAAGACGCCCTCCAGGAGCTGACGACCAAGCAGGCGGACCTGCGCTCCCTCCGCTACCGCTATACGGAGGCGTACCCGCCGCTGGCCCGCAAAGCCGCCGAGGTGGCGACCCTGGAGCAACAGACCATCCCCACGCTGGTGCGGTCGCTCATCGACGAGCTGGGGTCGCGGATCGCGGAACTGGATCGCCGCGTCGGAACCGCGTCACAGGAGCTGCGCCGCATTCCGGCGCGTTCGGTCGAAGAAGCGCGTCTGCGCCGTTCGGTGACGATCGCCGACAACCTCTACACCACGCTGCAGCAGAACTACGAAGGCGCGCGACTGGCCGAGGCGAGCAGCATCCCGGACATCCGCATTTTCGATAAGGCCGTCGTGCCGCTGCAACCGGTGAAGAACACGGCGCCGCGCCTCCTGCTCCTGGGCTTCCTTGGGGGCCTGGGGCTGGCGGTGGCGGGCGTCGTGCTGCTGGACCGCTTCGACCCGCGCGTACGCTATCCGGAGCAGGTTTCCCAGGACTTGGGGCTGCCGATCCTCGGGGCCGTGCCGCACCTGAAGGCGCGCAACGGCGGCCAGCTCACGCGCGAGCAGCGCGTGCAGCTCGTCGAGGCGATGCGCGGCGTGTGCCTCGGCCTCTCCTACACGTACGGGGCCGCCGGCCCCGTCGTCGTGACGTTGAGCAGCCCCGGCCCGGGCGACGGCAAGTCCTTTATCACCGCGAACCTCGCCGTCACGTTCGCCGACGCGGGCCGCCGCACGCTGCTCGTCGACGGTGACCTGCGACGCGGCACCCAGCATCGCCTGCTCGGCGGCGAGCGGCGACCCGGCCTCACCGACGTGCTCCGCGGCGACGTGCCGTTGGAAGCCGCGATGCGCACCACCAGCTACGAGGCCCTCACGCTGATCCCGTGCGGCGTGCGGACGTCGGATGCGCCCGAACTGCTGGGGTCGGCGAAGATGCCCGAGCTGTTGGCGCGGTTGCGGGGGGACTACGACGTGATTCTCGTCGACAGCCCGCCCCTCGGCGCCGGCATCGATCCCTTCGTCCTGGGAACGCTCACTGGCAATCTGCTGCTCGTGCTGCGGACGGGAGTGAGCCATCGCGAAGTGATGGCCGCCAAGCTGGAAGTATTGCGCCGGCTGCCGGTGAGGCTCTTGGGCGCGGTGCTCAACGACGTGCCGCCGGGAGCGGCGTATCAGTATTACTCGTACTACACACCGGGCTACGAAGCGCAGGACGAGAAACCGGCGCGCTTGGCGCCGACGGTCGGCTAAGCGGTAGCGGTCGAATCGTAGCGGCGCAGCCAGTCCAGCCCCGGCTCCGGGCGCCCGGTCCGGAGCGCGGCTGTGGCGCGCGCGAGCAGCTCCATCGGCTCCATCGGCTCATACCCCACGTTTGCGACGGACTCGTACCCGGCTCGGAAGTGCACCGACGGGCTGCCTTGACCGGCGTGCGCCGCCGCGGCGCCGATGGAACGCGCGAGCCGCTGCGCCAGCTGCACCGCCCCCTGCTGGCCCGTGGACGGGGCCACGACGGCGAACTCCTGGACCGCCAGCCGCCCGATGACGTCGGAGACGCGGGCCGATGTCTTCAGCGCCTCCACACAGCGCCGCACGACCAGCTCCGACTGGGGCCCCGAAGCCACCTCGAGACCGAGGGCGACGCAGGCAAGCGCGCTGCGTTCGCGGTAGGCTTGCGACCCGATCTCGCGCACGCGGCGCGCGAGGCCCTGGCGGTTGTAGAGCCCCGAGGCGGGATCGACCAGGCCCGCCCCCCGTTGCCGCTCCGATTCGCGTCGCCCCCGCACGAAGGCCTGGACCCGCAGCAGCAAATCCTCCGGGTGGGTTGACGGGTCTACGCAGTCCCAGGCGCCGGCGCGCAGACCTTCGAGGCGTCCGGCGCCGAGGAGCGGGGAGGGGCTGACGAGCAGCACGGGCGTGGCGGCGCTCACCCGCACGTCGTCGCGCAGCAGGCGGCACAGCGCCACGCCGTCCATGTCGCTCAACTGGATGTCGATGGCGATGACGTCGATCGATGCGCCGCGTACGACGGTCAGCGCCTCCCGGCCCGTGGTGAGGGTCAAGGCGCCGTACCCGTTCGCTTCCAGGAAGTGCCGCAGCCACCCTGTGCCGCGCGGCGCCTCACCGACGATCAGCGCCAGCGGCAGGGCGCCAGGCGGCGTGCTGTCGCTCTGTAATTCGACCATCGCGTTGTGGCCGAGAGCTACTGCAAGTGTGAGACCGGGGCAACCCGGGGAGATCGCCCGGCGTCAATCGTTGCGCGTTTGCAACGTTCGTGACGCGCGCCCCTGCTGCGGGAGTGCCGCCGCGCCGCGGCCCCAAACTTGAAGTGCTGCGGGTCGGCCATGCGCGCTCACCGCCGCGCCCGGTACAAACACGACGATGCTGTGTTACGAGTGTGCGCTCCGACCGGCAGACCAGCGCCGTCCCGCACCCGGCTCCACAGACGCGCGGGCGTGCTGGCGGTGCGGCGCGCCGCTGCCGGCCGGCGATGGGATCGGGTGGCTCGACCGATTCGGGCTCGACCCCGACGGGGTCCCACTGTTCACGAACGCGAGACAGGAGTCTTAGGCGATGTGCGGAATCGTGGGATACGTCGGGCCGCGGGAAGCGGCGCCGATCCTGCTGCAAGGGCTGGCGCGGCTCGAGTACCGTGGCTACGACTCCGCCGGGCTGGCGGTCCTGAACGGCCACGGGCTCGAGACGCGCAAGCTCGCCGGACGCGTCGCGGTGCTCGGCGACGCGGTGGCGCGGGAGCCGCTCGCCGGGGCCTGCGGGATCGCGCACACGCGCTGGGCGACCCACGGCGCGCCCACCGCGCGCAACGCCCACCCGCACGGCGACTGCACCGGGACGATCGCCCTCGTGCACAACGGCATTATCGAGAACGCCGACGTGCTCCGCGCGTACCTCGCGCGCGCGGGCCATCGGCTGGTCACCGAGACCGATACGGAGACCCTGGTGCACCTGATCGAGGATGCCCCCGGCGACACCCTCGAGGAACGCGTGCGGGCGGCGTTGCAGCACGTGGTCGGGACCTACGGCCTGGCGGTCCTCTCGGCGGGCGAACCGGGGAAGATCGTCGCGGCGCGGCGCGGCTCGCCGGTGCTCCTGGGGGTGGGGGACGGGGAGCTGTTCGTCGCCTCCGATGCGAGCGCGGTCGTCGCGCACACCCGGTCGGTCGTGTACCTGGAGGATGGCGACATCGCCGTGCTCACCGGCGACGAGTATCGCGTCCTCGACGAGCAGGCGCGCGAGCGGCAACCGCCGGTGGACGCGGTGGACTGGGACGTCGGCGACCTGGAGCTCGGCGGCTTCCCGCATTTCATGCTGAAGGAGATTCACGAGCAGCCCACGAGCGTCCGCAACACGCTGCGCGGGCGGCTGCTGAAGGAGGAGGGCGACGCCCGGTTGGGGGGCCTCAACCTGCCCGCCGACCAGTGCGGCCGCGTGCGGCGCATCGTGATCCTCGCCTGCGGAACCTCGTGGCACGCCGGGCTCGTGGGCCGCCACCTGATCGAAGAGCTCGCCGGCATCCCGGTGGAGGTCGAGTACGCCTCGGAGTACCGCTACCGCCGCGCGGTGCAGCCCCCGGGCACGCTGGCGGTGGCGATCTCGCAGTCCGGCGAGACCGCGGACACGCTCGAGGCGCTGCGCACGGCCCGGGCGGCGGGCTCGCGGGTGCTGGGGATCGTCAACGTCGTGGGCAGCACCATCGCCCGCGAGGCCGACGGCGGCATCTACCTGCACGCCGGGCCCGAGATCGGCGTCGCTTCGACGAAGGCGTTCACGTCGCAGCTCGTGGCTCTCACGCTGCTGGGACTCTACCTGGGCCGGCGCCGCGGGCTCGACGCAGCGGCGGGCCGGGCGCTGGTCGAGCAGCTCGATGCGCTCCCGGACCTCGTCGCGCAGGCTCTCGCTGCCGACGAGGAGGTGGACGCGCTCGCCGCCCGCTTCGCGGGCGCGCCCAACGCCCTGTACCTCGGCCGCGGCGTCAACTATCCGGTGGCACTGGAGGGCGCCTTGAAACTCAAGGAAATCAGCTACGTCCACGCCGAGGGCTACCCGGCGGCGGAAATGAAACACGGGCCGATCGCGCTGATCGACGAGAACATGCCGGTCGTCTTCGTCGCCCCGCGGGATCCGGTGTTCTCGAAGGTCGTCTCCAACATGCAGGAAGTGAAGGCGCGGGGCGGGCAGATCATCGCCGTCACGACGCAGGGCAACGACGACCTGCGCGGCCTGGTGAATCATGAGCTGCGTGTGCCCGTGACCGCCCCTCTGCTCACCCCGGTCCTGACCGTGATCCCGCTGCAGCTCCTCGCCTATCACATCGCCGCGCGGCGCGGCTGCGACGTGGACCGCCCGCGCAATCTGGCGAAGAGCGTGACGGTCGAATGAACGCCCGCGCGTGGTGCCTGGTGCTGGCGTTGGCGGCCGCGGGCGTCGCTCAGGCCCAGGACGGCGGGGAGGTCCAGGTCGGCGATCGCATCCTGTTGCAGGTCGAAGGCGACGACTCCCTCACGGACACCTTCACGGTGGAGGCCGGGCCCGCCCTGAAGCTCCGGGCGATCGGCGCTATCTCGCTCGCCGGTGTGCGTCGGGCCGACCTCGAGGCCTACCTGGCCCGCGAGCTCGCCAAGTACCTCCGGAACCCCGTCGTCCACGCCCACGTGCTGGTGCGCGTGGCGATTCTGGGGGAGGTCGAGAAACCGGGTTTCTATGCGGTGCCCGCCGACCTGGTCCTGGGCGACGCCATGATGCGGGCCGGCGGCCCGACCCGCGACTCGAAAATGGACAAGCTCCGCATCGAGCGCGACCGCTCCGTGATCTGGGAGGGGGAGCGGCTGCGACGCGCCATCGCCGCGGGCCAGACGCTCGACCAGATGGGGCTCAGGGCGGGGGACCAGATCATCGTGCCGAAGCGTGGGGACCCCGAAGCCAAGTTCCGTGTGCTGGCGATTCTGGCGACGATCCCCGTCGCCATCTACGGCCTGACCCAGTTGATTCACTGACGGTTACCAGGAGGGAGGTCGCTATGCGGAAACACGGGACGTGGATCGTGCTCGTCGCCGGCGCCGTGGTGGCGGCGAGCTGTGGCGAGCCGAGCGGCATGCCGCGCCGCGCGACCATCGCGCCGGCGCTCGGAGCGGCGCTCAGCGCCGCGGGGCCGAGCGACACGCAGTTCGTCATCGTGCAATTCGACGACGCCATCACCAGCGGCGCCACCGTGGCGAGCCGCATCCAGGATCTCGGCGCGGGCGCCCGGGCGCTGACCCAGCTGCCGTTTGTGGGCGTGCTGGCGACGCCCGCCCAGGTGCAGACGATCGCGACGCTGCCCGGAGTGATCCAGATCTCGCCCAACAGCCAGCTCCACTATCTCGGCGCGCCCGGAGGGTTGCGGGCGCTCGCCGCGCTGCTCGATGAGAGCGTGCCGACGATCAAGGCGGACCAGGCCCGCGCGACCTTCGGCGTGTCCGGCCGGGGGATCGGCGTGGCGATCCTGGACAGCGGGATCGACGGGCTCTACCAGGCCGACGTGCAGTACCCCAGCCGCACGATTCAGAACCTCAAGGTGCTGGTGAATCAGAAGGACGTCATCTGCTTCCGGGGTCTGCCCTGCACCGGATCGATCTACGTCGAGAACCTGCCGAACAGCGAGACCTCGGTCGGGCACGGGACGCACGTGTCGGGGATCGCCGGCGGCAACGGCACGAAGTCGAACGGGCTCTACACCGGTGTGGCGCCGGGAGCGAACCTGATCGGCATTGGGACCGGCGACGTGCTGTTCATCTTCTGGGCGCTCGCCGGGTTCGACTACATCCTTCAGCACCAGGACGTCTACAACATCAAGGTCGTCAACAATTCATGGGGCACGAGCGGCGCGTTCGACCCCAAGGATCCGATCAACGTCGCCACGAAGCGCGTGCACAATCGCGGTATCACGGTGGTGTTCGCGGCGGGGAACGACGGGCCCGACCAGAACACGCTGAACCCATACAGCGTGGCGCCGTGGGTGATCGGCGTGGCGGCGAGCTGCTCGGCGACCGACACGCTGGCGCAGCGGCTGCACTGCCAGCCCGGCGGCATGCTGGCGGACTTCTCGTCGCGGGGAATTCCAGGCGATCCGCTCTACCATCCGACCGTGACGGCGCCCGGCGTCCACGTGATCTCGGCGCGGGCATCCACGGGGACCGTGCTGAACACGAGCGACGCTCCGCACGATTTCGACCTCACCTCGAGCTGCGGCTTGCGCACAGAGTTCGCCCCATTCTACACCTGCGCGAGCGGCACCAGCATGGCGACGCCGCACGTCACCGGTGTCGTGGCGCTGATGCAGGAGCGCGCCGGCGGCAGGCTCCGTCCGGATCAGGTGCGGGACCTTCTGGTGCAGACGGCGGCTCCGATGGCGGGGTACGCGGTGTTCGAAGTCGGCGCGGGACTCGTGAACGCGCTCGAGGCGGTGAGGCTCTCGCGCTGACCGACGTCGGTGCGCGCACGCCACTCAGCCCGGGCTTCGGCCCGGGCTTTTTTTTGGTGCAGTCGCGCTTCACGGTGCGGCACGATACTGAGGCGTGGCGCTCGCTGCGTCTCCGCGACAACGCCGCTAGCGCTGAGCCGGACAACGAGATCCGCGCTCCGATCCGCTGGCACCCGGTTTGCGTTGGTTCAGTCGGTGCAGGCGTAGCTGCGAACCAACAGTCACGGAGGCGAGCACCATGTTCAAACTGAGAAACTTGGGGATGCTTTTCGGAGCGGCGGCGGCCGCTATGCTCGCGTGGGCCTGCGAGCGTCAGGAAAGCCCAGTCTCGATTGGCAAACCCCTATTCTGGTTCGGGGAGCAGTGCCCAGCCGCGAAGATGACCGGCGGTGGCCGGATCGACGCCCCATTTGGCGGCCCTGACAAGAATCCGCCCGCGAGTCATGAGTACCAAACGTTCGGCGCGCACGTGATTTCGAACGGGTTCAACAACGACGGCACCTGCGCCGTGAAGGGCTCGCTCGAGTGGGTCGATCACCGCGACGGGATGCGGATCAACGGCCGTCCGCTCAACCTCCACAGCGAGGAGATCACCTTCGTTGAACAGCTCCTTGCGGACGACTGCAAGGATGGAGCCCTGCACTGGGGTGGGCGGCTGGTAGAGAAGAACACCGGCGAGGAGTACGACTTCGAGGTGTTCGATTGCGACAACGGCGAGCCCGGCGCGAAGCACGACGGCTTCAACATCGTGCTGTCAGGCCCCGGGGAGTCGCAGGACGGGTACACGTTGGAGTGTCCGGAGCCGCCCTCGATACACGCGGAGAACATCTGCACCTTGACGGGCGGGAACCGGCAGTTCCACCCGACGCACTGACCGTGGATCGCCACATGACAAGGAGACACACGATGAACATCGACAACTTCCGGCGGGCGATCCTTGCTGTTGGACTCGTCTTGCCGATGAGCTGGACGGCGGGCTCGGTCGCGGCGCAGACCGCCCGATCGTTCGGCGTCCAAGTGAGCACCCCGACCCTCAACCAAACGGCCGCGTCCGCCGTCCTGCCGCCGGGCGGCGATCAGGCCCAGAATTCGGGTCAGAGCATCGCTATCGGCGGTCTCGCGACGGCGCAGGATGCGTTCGCCATCGTGAACGGCGACGCCGACCCGACGTACGGCTCCACCGCCGTGAGCAGCGCGACGCTGGGCGCAGTGAACTTGCTGAGCGGGCTCATCACCACCGACGGCGTCGTCGCGGTCGCCAGCAGCTGGATCGGCAGCGACGCCACCGGCAGCGACGCCGAAGGCTCGAGCCTCGCGAATCTCGTGGTGAACGGGGTGAGCGTCGATGACCCCGGTCCCAACACCCGCATGGATCTGCCCGGCACCGGCTACGTGGTGCTGAACGAGCAGATTCCGACGGGTGACGGCGTCACGACGAGCGGCCTCACGGTGAACATGATCCACGTGGTGCTGCAGCAGCCGATCCTGGGTCTGTTGGGTGAGGTGATCGGCTACCAGACGGTGGGCAACATCATCGTCGGGTCGGCCACGAGCGCGGTGGGTAACTAACTAAGGAAAGGGAGCAGCCGCGCCGGAAGGGACTAGGGGCTCGGCTCGGGGTCTTTCCCGGGCCGAGCCCTGTTGTGTCGAAGCCCCATTTTGGTGCGTGGCAGCACGATGTTCCGCATCCATTTGTTGCAGCAACGCCACATCACGTATCGATCCTGTCTCATAACTCATTGTCACAACAGCATGTTGCGGTTGGTCACCAAGGCTTGGGTCATGGCACTAGCCTTGCTCGTTGCAACGAGGCAACATACGAGCCCCAGCCCTACTCCGAACAGCCAGGGACAAACCATGAGCGTCAAAGAGGCGAACCCCACCCCCTCCGGCGGGAAGAGCCGGACTGAAGACACTGCCGCGCTGCTGCGCGAGCTGGTCGCCCACCTGCGGCAGAACCGGACGCAACTGCGCGAGGAGTGGGCCCGGCGCATTACCCAAGCGAAGCTGCTCACGGCGATGACGGAGGAGGAGGTCTTCGCGGAAGCAACGTCGGTCTACGACAACTACGTGGAAGCGCTGGAGACCGGGACGTTCGAAGCGCTGCAAGCGTACGCGCGAAACCTGTCCGAGCGCATCATCCCGCGGGGCGTCGAGACGCACGAAGTCGTCGGGATCGTGCTGTTGCTCCGCGACACGATGGCGCGGTCGTTGTTCGCGAAGTACCATGAAGACTTCGACAAACTCAATCGCATTCTGGACGCCTACGAGCCCGCCGCGAACCGCATCGCGAACACGGTGGCCGTGGGGTTCGTGCAGGAGCGCGAGCGCATCATCCGGCAGCAACAGGAAGCCATCCGGGAGCTCTCGACACCGGTGCTCCAGGTGCGCGAGCGGCTGCTGATTCTCCCGATCATCGGCGTCATCGACCCGCAGCGCGCCCGGCAGCTGACCGAACAACTGCTGCGCGCCATCCGCGCGAACCGGGCGAAGGTCGTCGTGATCGACATCACAGGCGTGGCCGCGATGGACTCGAACGTGGCCAACCACCTCGTGCAGACCGTCGAGGCCGCCCGGCTCCTGGGGGCGACCGTCATCGTGACCGGCCTGTCGCCCGAGATCGCGCAGACGCTGGTCACCATCGGCGTGGATCTGAGCGAGATGGCGACGGTGGGCGACCTGCAGGGCGGCATCGAAGAGGCGGAGCGGCTGCTCGGGTACAAGGTGGTGCCGCTGGCCGAGGCGCAGCCGGCCTGACGGCCGGCGCGGAGGGGGTCCGGTGGAAGTCCCGATCCTGAAGCAGGGCGATTACCTGATCGCCTCGATCCAGTCGGCGCTCACGGACGCGGACCTCTCGCAGCTGCGGGAGGCGCTGGTCGAGCGGGTGGGCCGGTTCCGCTCGCGCGGCGTGATCGTGGACGTGACGGCGCTCGACGTGATGGACTCGTTCGCGGTGCGCACACTCCGCGACATCGCGCACATGGCGCGGCTGCGGGGCGCCGAGACGGTGATCGTCGGGATTCAACCCGAGGTCGCCTTCGCGATGGTGCAGCTGGGGCTGACGCTGAAGGGGGTCGCCACCGCGCTCGACCTCGAGGAAGGCTTGAACTTCCTCAACCGCCGCGGCAAGGAGCGCTTGGACCGTGCCTGACGAATCCAGCGTTCCGATCCGATCGGACGTCGACATCGTCAGTGCGCGGCAGAGGGGGCGGGAGTTGGCCGCGGCGTGTGGCTTCGAAATCGGCGACCAGACCGTGATCGCCGCTGCCATCTCGGAAATCGCCCGCAACATCCTCATGTACGCCAAGCGCGGCGAGATCCGCTTCCGCGGTCTCGCCGACGGCGACCGGCAGGGGATGGTGGTCGTGGCCGAAGACCAGGGCCCCGGCATCCGCGACGTCTCGCTCGCGTTGCAGGACGGCTTCTCCACTTCCGGTGGCCTGGGGCTCGGCCTTCCCGGGGCCAGGCGGCTGATGGACGAATTCGAAGTTCTCTCCGAGCCCGGTCGCGGCACGACCATCACCATGAAAAAGTGGATCCGCCGCGGTCATGCCTAGTGCGAAGACGGGCACGGCGCCGTTGCTGCACTGGGGAGTCGCGACACTCGCGCTCGCCGGTCAGCGCGAATCCGGTGACCTCCACCTCGTCAAGCCGGTGGATGGCGGAGCCGTCGTCGCGGTAGTAGACGGATTGGGCCACGGTGAAGAGGCCGCGTTCGCCGCCAAGACCGCCGTGGGCACATTGGAACGCTACGTTCACGAGCCGTCGCTGTCGGTGCTGCAGCGCTGCCACGAGGCGCTGAAGGGGACGCGCGGGGTGGTGCTGAGCCTCGCCACCTTCGATGCGACCCGGGGCACGATGACGTGGTTGGGGGTCGGGAATGTGGAGGGGGTGCTGCAACATGCCGATTGGTCGGATCGCTCGGCCCGTGTGACGCTCATCACGCGCGGCGGGATCGTCGGCGGGGAGCTTCCCGCCGTCCAGGCCGCGGTCGTGCCGGTCGCCCCCGGGGACACGCTGGTGTTCGCCACCGATGGCGTGCGGCACGAGTTCGCGGCCGAGATCTCTGTCAGCGATCCCCCGCAGCGGCTTGCCGACCAGATCCTGACGAAGTTCGGTAAGGGCACGGATGATGCGCTCGTCTTGGTCGCGAGGTACTTAGGGCACAGGTGACTCGCACGATGACTCGACCCGCCTCCGACGCATCCGCTGGCGGCTCGCCGGCCGCGGCCGTCGGGGCGCCTCGCGTGCTGGTCGTCGTTGCCGACACCGGCGTGCTCCATAGCATCCGCCAGTGGACACCCGAGCTCGAAGCCCGCCTCGAATTCGTCCCCGACCTGCCGCACGCGGCCCGGCAACTCTCGCCGGGCGGGTGGGACGCGGTCGTCGTCGCCCTCGGCGACCGCCCCGAGGACGACCTCGCCTGGTGGGTCGACGCGGTCCGCGGCGTGCCCGGCACTCCCCGCCTCATCGCTCTCGTCGATCGCCCCTCGATGGGGCTCGCCATCCGCGCCGAACAGTTGGGTGTGCCGGACCTGCTGCCGCTCCCGATTCGCCGCGACGATCTGGCGCAGGCGCTCAAGCGCGCGCGCACGGTGGAGTCCGAGGCGCCGATGCCGCTCCCCGAGGTGGGCGCGGTGCCCGAGGGACAGTACGCGCTCGTCGGCCGCAGTGCCGAGATGCTCGAGGTCTACAAGCTGATCGCGCGCGTGGCGCCGAGCACGGCGACGGTGCTGATCCAGGGGGAGTCGGGAACGGGCAAGGAGGTGGTGGCGCGGGCGATCCACGAGCAGGGGCCCAAGGCGGGAGGCCCGTTCGTGGCGGTCAACTGTGCGGCGATCCCCGAGAACCTGCTCGAGAGCGAGTTGTTCGGCCACGAGAAGGGAGCGTTCACGGGCGCGGTCACGCGCAAGCCGGGGCGCTTCGAGCTGGCCCGCGCGGGGACGCTGTTCCTCGACGAGATCGCCGATATGAGCCTCGCGCTGCAATCGAAGATTCTGCGCGCGGTACAGGAGCGCGAGATCGAGCGGGTCGGCGGGACCGAGACCTTGCCGGTCGAGGTGCGGCTGATCGCGGCGACGAACCGCGACCTGAAGGAAGCGATCGCCCAGAACCGTTTAAGGGAGGACCTCTACTACCGGCTCGCCGTCGTCACGATCCGCCTGCCGCGCCTGGCGGACCGGGGGGACGACCTGCTGCTGCTCACCGCCTACTTCGCACGACAGTTCGCCGAACGCTACAAGAAGCAGATCCTGACGATCTCCGACCACGCCGTCGAGCTGCTACGCGGCCATCCGTGGGTCGGCAATGTCCGCGAGCTGCGCAACGTGGTCGAGCGCGCGGTGATCGTGGCGACGGGGCCCACGATCCGGGCCGAGCATCTGCCCGACGAGGTGCGCGCCGCCGAGGCGGAGCTCCCGGAGGCCGGCGCGCGCGGCCTCCTGACGTTGGCGGAGGTCGAGGCGCGCCACATCGCGCGGGTGCTCGCCCATACGAACGGGCAGATCGGGGCGGCGGCCGAGATCCTCGGCATCCATCGCAACACCCTGACGCGCAAAATGAAGGAGTACGGGCTGTGAGGAACCCGCTCCCGCCGCTGCGCGTGGAGCAGGCGCTGCGCCTCCTGCCCGAGCTGGAGGTGCTGCTGCCGCTGCGGAGCCTCATCCTCGCGGCCTCGCGCCCCGAGGAGCAGGCGCAGTGGGCGAGCCACGGCCCGTATCTGACCGTCGGCAAACGGTCGGTCGAGCCCGCGGAGCTGCGCCAGCGCGCCGTCGAGGCCGCCGAGCAGGTGAAAGAGCACGTGGGCGCGCTCTACGCCGCCTACGTCGAGGCCCTCGAGTGCCAGCAGCGGGGCGAGGCCGGGGCCGCGGTGAACGCCCTGCGGGAAGCGGGCGTCCGGGAGGAACAGGCGGGCCGCGGGGTCCAGGCCCGGGCGTGGTACGAAACCGCCCTGGCGCTTGCGGAAGGACTCCAGGACCGGCGCCCCGAGATCGATGTGCTCCTCGCCCTCGGCGCGTTGGAGGAAACGCTGGGCGGCCACGGCGAAGCGGCGCGGCGCCATCAGCGCGCCCTGGCCCTCGCGGAGGCGGAATTCCATCAGGCGGGCGCCATCGCCGCGTGCCTGGGGCTCGGCGACGTCGCGCTGGCGACAGGTCAGTGGACCGGGGCGGGGGCCTGGTTCGCGCGCGGGATGCGGCTCGCGGAAGCGGGCGGGGACCTCGCGGCGACCGGACAGCTGCACCACCGGCTCGCGGCCCTGGCGCGCCGCGGCGGAGAGCTCGCCCCGGCGGGTGAGCATCTACGCCGGGCCCGCGAATGCCTGGAACCGCTTGGCGAGGCCCGGGCGATGGCCCGAGTCTTGAACACGCAAGGTCAGGTGGACGCGGGGTTGGGACGGGAGGCCGCGGCGGTCGCCGCCTATCGCGAGGCGCTGGCGTGGGCGCGCCGCGGCGAGCGCGACGCCGGGCTCGAAGCCGTGATCCGGCTGAACCTGGCGGAGCTGCACTTCGCCGCCGGGCGCCTCCTCGAGGGCGAGGAGGAGGCGCGCCGGGCGGAGCAGGTCGCGATTGCGCACGGTCTCACGCGCCGCCTGGTCCAGAGCTACCTGCTCATGGGCCGGATGCGCGGGCGGCAGCGGGACGACACCGGGTTCGTGTTCTTCGAGCAGGCGATTCAGCTGTGTCAGACGCTGGAGCGCTCTCCCGCGCTCGAGGCGCAGGTGTACCAGGAGTACGGTCTGTTCTGCACAGCGCTCGGTGGCCGGGACGAAGCGCGCGCCTACCTCGAGCGAGCGCGGGAGATCTTCGAGGCGCTCGGCGAGACCTTCGAGGTCGAGAAGGTGCGAGAAGAGTTGCAGCAGGTCTCCGCCTAGCCGCCTGCCCCTGCGCCCGGTAGCTTCGCCGCACCACTCCTCAGGTGATCGGAGTCCGCGCCATGCCTCGTGACCGGTTCGTCGTGTGCTGCGCCCTCGCCGTCGCCGTCGCCGCTTGCGCTCACCGTGTGGCGATCCCGCCGCTGGCGGGACCGTCCTCCGCCCCGGTGCTGGAACTACCCCAGCGGGTCGCGCTGCTCATGGTGCCGCGCGGCGACGACGAGTGGCGCGCGCTGGGCGACGAGGCGGCCCAGCTGCTCTCGCAATACCTGCGCATCAACACCACTAACCCGCCGGGCAACGAGCGCCGGACGGCCGACTGGCTGGCGGCGGTGCTGGCCCGCGAGGGCATCACCGCGCAGGTGTTCGAGCCCGCGCCCGGGAAGGCGAACCTGTACGCGCGGCTGCGCGGCGATGGCAGCGCGCGTCCCATCATCCTGCTCAACCACATGGACGTCGTGCTCGCCTCGCCGGAGTACTGGTCGGTGGACCCCTTCGGCGGAGTGATCAAGGACGGCTACATCTGGGGACGCGGGGCGCAGGACATGAAGGGCGAGGGGATCGCCGAGCTGATGACGCTCCTGGTGCTGAAACGCGCCGGCGTGCCGCTGAGGCGCGACGTGATTTTCCTGGCGACGGCGGACGAAGAAGTGGGGCAGGGGGTCGGCGCCGGCTGGTTCGTCGAACGTCACCCGGAGCTGGTGCGGGACGCGGAGTTTCTGGTCAACGAGGGAGGCACGATCCGTCTCGGCGAGGACCGCCGCGTCGAGTATTACGGAGTGGGCACGACGGAGAAATCGCCGTTCTGGCTGCAGCTCGTGGCGCGGGGGACGGCGGGCCACGGCTCGCGCCCCACGCCGGACAATCCCGTACACCGGCTGATCCGGGGGGTGGCGCGGGTCGCGGCCTATCAGACGCCGTTCGTGGTCACGCCGCCCGTCGACCGCTACTTCCGCGATCTCGCCACCATCGAGCCCGACGCGCAGCGGCGGGGCTGGTTCCAGGACATCCGCGCGGCGCTCCGCGACACCGCCACCGCCCGCGCGATCACGGCGGACCTCACATACAACGCGCTGCTCCGCAACACCATTTCGATCACGGGCTTGAAGGGCAGCGACAAGACCAACGTGATTCCGCCGGTCGCCACGGCGACGCTCGACGTCCGGCTCCTGCCCGGCCAGGATCCCCAGGCATTCCTCGCGGACCTCGGGCGCATCGTCGGCGACACCGGGATCGCGATCCGGCCCGACGGCCCGAACTGGCCGGCGACCGAGAGCCCGATCGACACCGACCTGTTTCGTGCGATCGTCGCCGCGGCGCACGCGCGCCATCCCGGGACTCTCGTGACCACGCCACCGCTCGCCGGATTCACCGACAGTCACTTCTTCCGGAATCTCGGCATCGCCAGCTACGGGGTGTCGCCGTTTCCGATCTCGGAGGCCGACTCCCGCGGCGTGCACGGCAACAACGAGCGCTTGAGCCTCGACGCGCTCACCTTCGGCGTGCAGTTCATGTACGAGATCGTCGCCCGGGTCGCGGCGAAATAGCTGGTCACTCGGGCGACCCGTTCCCCACCGCCGCGCCGCCCCGCGGCTTGGCGTTCTTCACCCAACGGTCGAACCACTCGAACATCTCGGCGACCACGTCGAGCACCGACTCGCGCCCCGTGTAGCCGTGCGCCTCGCCCGGCAGCATCACCAGACGCGCCGTCTTCCCCAGGCCCTTCAGCGCCGCGTAGAAGCGCTCGGATTGAATCGGGAACGTGCCGGAGTTGTCGTCAGCCTCGCCGTGAATCATGAGCAGCGGCGCCTGCACGCTGTCGGCGTGCACGAACGGCGACATGCGCAAGTAGACCTCGGGCACCTCCCACAGGTTCCGCTCCTCGTTCTGGAAGCCGAACGGTGTGAGTGTGCGATTGTAGGCCCCGCTGCGGGCGATGCCCGCGCGAAACAGATCGCTGTGGGCAAGCAGGTTCGCGGTCATGAACGCGCCGTAACTGTGGCCGCCCACACCGATGCGCTCGGGGTCGGCGACGCCCAGATCGACGAGCGCCTTGACCGCCGCCCGCGCGCTCGACACCAGCTGCTCGACGTAGTGGTTGTTGGCCGTATCCCCGCCGATGATCGGCATCTTGGGGTCGTCAAAGACGGCGTACCCCTGCGTGAGGAACAGCAGGTGGGAGGGCCCGCGGATCAGGTTGAAGCGGTTCGGCGCGGCGGTCACCTGGCCGGCCGCGGTGGCGGACGTGAACTCGATCGGATACGCCCACATCACGACGGGGAGCCGCGTCCCGGGCGTGTAGCCCGGCGGCAGATACAGCGTGCCGGAGAGGGGCACGCCGTCGGCGCGCGCGTAGGTGACGAGGCGCTTCTGGACGCCGGTGAGCTGCGGCGCCGGATCCGGAAACGCGGTGACCGCGCGCAGGCGCCCGCCTTTCACGTCGCGCACGAAGTAGTTGGGGGGCTCGGTGCGCGACTCCCGGCGGGTCAGCACCTGGCGGGCGGCGTCGTCGAGCAGCGCCACGACCGCCTCGTAGTGCACGGTGTCGGCCCGCCACAGGCGCTCGGTCCGCCTCGTCTTGAGGTTCAAGCGGTCGAGGAACGGGCGCTCGCCCTGCGGGGACGCGCCAGCGCCTGCGAGGTAGATCCAGTCTCCGGTCCTGAGCAACGTGCGCTGACCGGCCACGCTGCGGAGCAGCGGGGTCCCCGGATCGGCGTAGCGGTCCTCGGCGCTGCGGTCGAACAACAGCGTGGGGGTGCCTCCGGTCGCGTGGGGATCGAAGAGCCAGGTTTTCACCCAGCGGCGGTCGCGGTCGAACTCGTTCAGCAACGCCAAGCCGGCCGTGTCCCAGACGATCCCGCCGTAGCGCTTCTCGAGCTGCGCGAGCGCCAGCGGCACGTCCGTGAACGGGGCGGCGAGCCGCACGATCCGGTCCTGGCGCGCGACCCGCTTCCGCGGGTCGCCGCCGTCCTGGGCTTCGGCCCACACCAGCGTCGCGGGGACGCCCGGCTGCCAGGTGACGGCGCGCGGCCCGTCGCGCACGCCGCGGGCGGGGATGTTGTCGGCGAGGGGGAGCGAAGCCAGGGTGCGCACGCGCTCCCCTTGCACGGTCCAGACCTCGATCGATTTGGGGAACAGATCGGCGGGGACTAGAAATGAGTATGGCCGCACCGTCCGCACCACCAGGATGAACCCACCGCCCGGCGCGGGATCAGCGTGATCGATCACCGCCGGCGCTCCGACCTTGGCCACCGCTCCAGTCGCCGCGTCCACCAGGGCCAGCTGGCCCGTGAAGTAGTAGTCGAACAGCGCCTCGTCGTGCGTGTTCTCGAGCAGGTCCTCGTAGGTGCGCACGGGCGCGGGGCGCCCCGAGGTCTCCTGTGTGGTCGGACCCGCCGGCACCGCGGGCTCGGGAGGGGGCGCGCCGCGGCCGTCGGCCACGAACAGGCACAGCAGGCGGGCGCCGTCGGGCATCCACTGGCACGGCGGACCGTCAGCGGCGTTGACCGGCGGCACGGGGAGGCGCCTGGCCTGGGCGGTGGTGGCGTCCACGATCCACAGCCCGATGATCGAATCATCCGTCACGGTGAACGCGAGGCGCCGCCCGTCCGGCGACCAGGCGGGGAATCCGATGCCGCCTGCGGGGGCGGCGATGCGCCGCTCGCTGCCGTCCGCCACCCGCTTCAGGACCAATCCCGTGACCAAGGACGGCTGCCGCGGGCCGTTGTTGCGGGGGTTGATGCGGGATCCCGCGAGCCGCAGCCACGGCCGCGCCAGCTCCGCCACTGTCGGCATCGCGCGCTGCTCGACGAGCAGGATCCAGGCGCGGTCGGGACTGACGCTGGCCGCGGGAAGGGGCGGCGCGTCGAGAATGGCGACCACGTCGGGAGGCGGAGTCTTGTAGGGGGCCTGGGCGGCGAGCGACGGCGCGCCGGCCAGGGTCAGGAAAAGGACGAGATAACGGCGCATGGGAAGCTCCTTGTGAGACTATTCCAATGGCACCACGAACCGCACCGTCACGCTCTCCGCCGTCTGGGGGGCCACGGTGCAATAGCAGTCGCGGCCCAGAATCCGCTTGACGCCGAGCACTTCCGCCTCCGCGATGCCCGCGACGTCGCGGTAGGTGATTTCGAGTGCACGCCCGTCGATAACGCGGTAGCTGAGCGGCCGGCCGAGGAGGCGGTGGTGCGGGTCGATCTTCGTGAGCCCCTCGGCGAGGCGCTGCTGGATCGCCGTGATCCGCTCGGTCGATACCACGCCGCGCTCGCTCATTGGTCGCGATGCTCCGCGACCGCGGCCGCGTTGCGTCGCATGCCGGCGGCGCCGGGCCGCACGAACGGCGTGTCGCCGTAGCGGGCCGTGAACGCGGCGTCGTCCAGGGCGAGCAGGTCCGCCGGGTCGGCCGCGGTGACGGCGGGCCGCGACGCGAGCTCCGGATCCTGCGTGGGGACAGCGAACTTCTCGTTCCAGGGGCACACGTCCTGACACACATCGCAGCCGAACAGCCACTCGCCGACCTGGGCCTGCTCGGCCGGCGTGAACGCGCCCCGGCGCTCGATCGTGAGATACGCGATGCAGCGGCGCGCGTCCAGCTCGCCCGGGGCGACGAAGGCCTGCGTCGGACACGCGTCGAGGCAGCGGCGACAGGTGCCGCAGCGGTCGCCGTCGAAGGGCAGATCGGGCGCGAGCGGGGCGTCGGTGAGCACGACGCCGATGAAGGTGAACGACCCGCGCGTCGGATCGATCAGCATCATGTTCTTGCCGATCCAGCCGAGCCCCGCCCGCTGGGCGAGCTCGCGCTCGGGGACGGGGCCCGCGTCCACGTACGCACGCGTCGCCGCGCCGGGGGCGAGTTCGCGGATGGCCGCCGCCAGCCGCTCGAGGCGACGGCCGAGGACGGCGTGGTAGTCGGCGGACCAGGCGTACTGGGCGATCCTCACCCCCTGACCCCTGGGCCTCACCCCCTGACCCCCTCTCCGCGGAGCGGAGAGGGGGGACGAGGGGGCGAGATCGTGGAAGTAGTTGGTGAGCGTCACGACCGCGACGGTCGCCCCCGCCAGGATGCGCGCCGGGTCTTTGCGCTTGGGCGCCTGACGGTGCAGATAGGCCATCGTGCCGGCATACCCGGCGGCGAGCCAGCGGTCGAGTTCGGCGGCGTGCGCGTTCTTGTCGAGCGGGGCAATCCCGACCGCCGTGAAGCCCAGCGCCAGCGCCTGACGTTTGAGCTCGACGCTGCTGCTCGACGCCGTTGCTCGACCCCCCTGCTCGACGTCTCTCGTCATAGTCCCATCGTCTCGCGTCGCCAGCGGGCGAAGTTGACCACGTCGTCCACCGGCGGGATGGCGTTCTCGTCGCCATAGGCGGTGAACATGCGCCAGCGCAGGTACTCGCGCGGCGGCAGCGGCAGGAAGGGGGGGGCGCGCCACCAGTCGCGCGCGCGGAAGCTCCAGGCGAGCCGCAGGAGATCGAGCGCGAGCCGCGGGCGCACGGCTGCCCGGAGCGCCAGGCGCGCGTAGAAGGCCGGCCAACTCGCGGGCGTCGTCATTCCATCTGTATATTGACCGCCTATGACCCTGGCAAGCGACCTGGCGCGGGGCCCTGCCGCTGGCGCCGCCCCGCACGCCCTGGCGCGCTACCGGAGCGAGTTCCCCATCTTCCGGGAGCGCATCTACCTCAACACCTGCTCGCTGGGCGCCCTGGGCGAGCGGGCCCGCCGGAAGGTAGCCGAATTCCTGGACCTGTGGCAAAGCCGCGGGGCCTCCGCCTGGTACGACGTGTGGTGGGCGGGCCTCACCGATCTGCGGGCGCGCTACGCGCGCCTCGTCGGCGCGGCGCCAGCGGAGATCGCCCTCGCCCCCAGCATCTCGGTGGCGGTGTCGGCCGTCGCGGAATCGCTCGATTACGTGAAGCGGCCCCGCGTGGTGGTGACCTCCCTCGATTTCCCTACGATCGCCTACCAGTGGCTCGCCAAGCGGGCGCGCGGCGTGGAGCTGGTCGTGGTGGAGAGCCCCGACCAGGTGAGCGTGCCCGTCGAGGCGATCGCCCGGGCGGTCGACGAGCGCACGGCGCTGGTGGCCACGTCCCACGTCTATTTCACGAGCGGCGCGATCCAGGACATCCGCGCGGTCGCGGCCGCGGCCCACGCGCAGGGGGCGCTGTGCCTGATCGACGCGTACCAGGCGGTCGGCCAGGTTCCCGTGGACGTGCGGGCGGCGGGCGTGGACGTACTGACGGCGGGGGGGCTGAAGTGGCTGCTGGGCGGGCCGGGCATCGTGTTCGCCTATATAAAGGAAGAGCTGGCGCGCCGCCTTGAGCCTGGGATCGCCGGCTGGTTCGGGCACCGGGACCAGTTCGCGTTCGATCCCCGGCGGCTGGTCTTTCACGACGACGCCCGCCGCTTCGAGCTGGGGACCCCGGCGCTGGCGGCCGTGTACGCCCAGCTCGGCGGCCTCGAGTACATCGAGGAGATCGGGGTGCCGGCGATCCGGGCGGTCACGGCCGCGCTGACGGAAGATCTGATCGTGCGCGCGGCGGCGCGGGGCTTCCGTCCCAAGGTGGCCCCCGATGCCGCGGCGCGCTCGGCGATCGTCATGCTCCCCGCGCCGGACCCCGCCGCGGCGGTCCGGCATCTCGCCGACGGCGGGATCATCGCGGATGCCCGCCCCGGGCATGTCCGGTTCTCGCCGTTCTTCTACAACCAGCAGGACGACCATGTCACAGCGCTCGAGCGGCTCGCCACGTACCGCGGTCACTGAAGACGAACGACTGCTCCAGATCCCGCCGGACGACCGGCGGACGTCGTTCACCCACACCGATCCGTGGCGGGTGCTGCGGATCATGGGGGAGTTCGTCGAGGGGTTCGACACGCTCTCCGACGTGCGCAACGCGGTGACCATCTTCGGATCGGCGCGCACCCAGGCGGCCGACCCCTACTACGAGAAGGCGGTCGAGACGGGGCGCCTGCTCGCGCAGGAGGGCTTCGCGATCATCACCGGCGGCGGCCCCGGCATCATGGAGGCGGCGAACCGCGGCGCGCAGGAGGGAAAGGGGCTCTCGATCGGCTGCAACATCGAGCTGCCGTTCGAGCAGGGCACCAACCCCTACGTGGAGCGTGCGATCAACTTCCGGTACTTCTTCGTGCGCAAGACGATGTTCGTGAAATACTCGACCGCGTTCGTCGTCTTCCCGGGCGGCTTCGGGACGATGGACGAGCTGTTCGAGGCGCTGACGCTGATCCAGACGGGCAAGGTGAAGAACTTCCCGGTCGTCCTGTTCGGCCGGGCCTACTGGCAGGGGATGGCGGAGTGGCTGCGGGAGCGGGTGGCGGGCGAGGGCAAGATCGACACCAAGGACCTGGAGCTGCTGCACGTGACCGACGACCCGCGCGAGGCGCTGCAGCGGATCATGCAGGCCCGCGAGCGGCGCACCCACAGCATGCGCGCGATCCGGGCCTGACGCGATGAGCAAACGCACCGACTACCTGGGCGGCGCCCGGATCAATCCCAAGCCGATCACCGGCAAGGAGTCGCTCCCCGAGCTGGTCGACAACGCCTTCCTCGCGTACAACGCCGGGCGGCTGAGCGAGGCGTGCCGCCTGTTCGCCGAGCGCATGCTCGAGGACGATGTCACGGTGGGGATGAGCCTGACCGGGGCGATGACGCCGGCGGGGCTGGGGATGTCCACGATCATCCCGCTGATGGAAGCGGGGTTCCTCGACTGGATCGTCTCGACGGGGGCGAACCTCTACCACGACGCGCACTTCGGGCTCGGCCTCTCGATGCATCGTGGGACGCCGTTCATCGACGACGTCGAGTTGCGCGAGGAGGGGGTCGTCCGCATCTACGACATCTTCTTCGACTACGACGTGCTGCTCTCGACCGACCACTACATCCGTGAGGTGTCCGCGCGCGCAGAGTTCCAGCGACCGATGAGCACGGCGGAATACCACTACCTGCTGGGCGGCTACGTGAAGGAGCGCGAGAAGGCGCTGGGGCTGAAGCGACGGTCGCTGCTGGCCGCCGCGCACGCTCTGGCGGTGCCGATCTATACCTCCTCGCCCGGTGACTCATCCATCGGCATGAACGTCGCCGAGCAGGCGCTTGCCGGGAGTCAGCTGCGCTTCGACGTGTCCGCGGACGTGAACGAGACCTCGGCGCTCGTGTTCGATGCTAAGGTCCGCGGCGGCAAGAGCGGCGTGCTCCTGATCGGCGGCGGGAGCCCCAAGAACTTCGTCCTGCAGACGGAGCCGCAGATCCAGGAGGTGCTGGGGATCAGCGAGAAGGGGCACGACTACTATCTCCAGATGACCGACGCCCGCCCCGACACCGGCGGGCTCTCCGGCGCCACGCCGGCGGAGGCGGTGAGCTGGGGGAAGGTGGATCCCGACAAGCTCCCCGACACCGTCGTCTGCTACCTCGACAACACGATAGGCTTCCCGATTCTGGCAAGTTACGCGCTCGCGCGCCGCAAGCCGCGCAAGCTGAAGCGGCTCTACGACCGGCGCGCCGAGCTGATGCGCCAGCTGACCGAAGCCTACCTCGAAGCCAAAGTCGACCGGGACGCGCGCGCGGAGGCCGCCACTGGCGAGCGCGCGCCCTCCTGAGGCCGAGCGCGCGGCCTCCTCCAGGGCGTACGCCGCGTACGCCCTGGCGCTGCTCACGCTGATCAACTTCCTCAACTACACCGACCGCAACGTCGTCTTCGCGGTCTTCGAGCCGCTGAAGCGGGAGCTGGCGCTCTCCGACCAGCAGCTGGGGTGGCTCGCCTCGGCGTACATCATCGTCCTCGCCGTCGCCGCTCTGCCGCTCGGGGCGTTGGCCGACCTCAAGTCGCGCCGCGGGGTGATCGCGTGGGGAGTGGGCCTGTGGAGCGCGTGCACCGCGCTCGGCGGCCTGGTGCAGCGCTTCTGGCAGCTGTTCGTGTGCCGGGCGCTGGTCGGCATCGGGGAGGCGGGTTACGGCCCGGCCTCGCAGGCGCTCATCGCCGAGTACTACCGCGGCCCACGGCGGGCGTTCGCGATCGGCGTGTACTCCGTCGGCATGGCCTTCGGAGGCGTGGCGGGGATCTGGCTGGGGGGCGAGTTGGAGCAGGCGTACGGCTGGCGCATGGCGTTTCTGGCGATGGGCATTCCGGGGTTCGTGCTGGCCGTGCTCGCCTCGCAGCTGCGCGAGCCGCTGCAGCGCCGCGCGGCGTCGCTGTTCACCACGTTGCGCCACTCCGTCGAGCGCGGGCTGCGGCGCGCCGCCTTCTATCTCCGGCCGCTGCTGGTGCTGGGGCTCGTGGGGGCGGCCTTCGGGGGCGTGCTCGCGCTGTTCGAGGGCGTGCCCTCCGAGGTGGACGCGGCGGTGTTCGGCGTGTTCGCCGCCGCCGGGTTCGCCTGGACCGTGTGGCGTCTCGTGCCCGCGGCGGTGCGGCGGACCACCGAGGCGGGCGAGGTCGCCACGACGGCGTTCGAGGACTTCCTCGAGGCGGCCACGGTCGTGCTGCGGACGCCCACACTCATCTGGGTGTTCGTGGGAGGGGCGCTCGTCACCTTCGCGGCGAACGGATTGATCGCCTGGGCGCCGAGCTTCATGCAGCGCGTGCACGGGATGACCGTGACTCAGGTCGGCCGCAACTTCGGCCTGTGGGCACTCGCGGGCTCCTCGCTCGGGGCGCTGTTCGGCGGCCGCATGGGTGACGCGTTGATGCGGCGCTGGGTCGGGGGGCGCGTGCTGGCGTCCGGCGTGGGGTTCGTGCTCGGCGGGCCGGTGTGCGCGGCCCTGTTGCTGGTGAACCGCCCGAGTCTCTTCGTCCCGCTGCTGTTCGCGACCTTCTTCCTCTATACCTGGTACAATGGTCCGCTGGCGTCGGTGGTGCTCGACGTGGTGCCGCCGGCGGTGCGGGCGTCGGTGCTCGGCGCTTTCGTTCTGTTCTCCCACCTCGCCGGCGACGCGCTGGCGCCGCCGCTGATCGGGACCATCTCCGATCGCGTCGGCCTCCGCGCCGCGATGCTGGTCCTGCCGGCGGCGGGGGCGCTGGGGGGGCTGGTCACCCTGGGGGCGCTGCGAACGGTGGGGCGGGACATGGCGAGGGTGCGGGAGTGAGCCGGTGAAGATCGCTGTGGCGTTCGATACCCTGCACCCCGAGTGGGGTGACGCCGACTACAAGCGGGAAATGGGGGGCGCGGGAGTCGAGGAGGCCGAGTACGACGTGGGGAGCGCGCTCCTCAAGAACGGTCACGAGGTCCTGATGGTGGGGGTGCGCGACGACCTGCGGCCCCTCGTGGACCAGCTGGCCGCGTTCGAGCCGGATCTGGTGTTCAACGGCTGTGAGAGTTTCCGGGGCAACGCGCAGCACGAGTACGCCGTGGCGGCGGTGCTGGAGATGCACGGGTGGCGGCACACGGGGAGCCCGCCGACGGGGCTGCTCGTCGCCCGCAATAAATCGATGAGCAAGAAGATTCTGGCGTTCCACGGCATCCGCGTGCCGGATTTCACGGTGCTCCACGCCGGCGCCGAGTTCGTGCGGCCGTCCGCGTTGCGCTATCCGCTGATCGTGAAGCCGCTGCTCGAGGATGCGTCGGTGGGGATCTCGCAGGCGTCGGTTGTAGAAGACGACGCCGGGCTCGCCGAGCGTGCACGCTTCATCCACGAGCAATTTCATCAGCCGGCGATCGCCGAAGAGCTGGTCGAGGGGCGTGAGCTGTACGTCGGGCTCGTGGGGAACGCCGAGCTGGAGATGCTGCCGATCGTGGAGCTGGACTTCGGCAAGCTGCCCAAGGCCGAACGGCGTATCGCGACGTACAAAATGAAGTGGGACGAGGAGTACCGGGAGCGGCACCACATCCGCAGTGACTTCGCGCGCGGGCTTTCCGATGAGGTACAAACCAAAATCGCCCAGGTATGCGAGACGGCGTTTCACGCCCTTTCGCTCCAGGACTACGCGCGCCTCGACCTGCGGCTGGCCCACGACGACGAGGTGTATGTGCTCGAGGTCAACCCCAACCCGTTTCTCGCCTACGAGCACGAGCTCGCCGACGCGGCGGAGAAGGCAGGGATGAAGTACCCGGCGTTCATCGAACGCATCGTGAAGGAAGCACTGGCCCGGTATGCCCCGAAGGACTGAGGACTGATGCCCCGCCGCGAGACGCCCCGGCCGGAGCTGCGCTGCCCGACCTGCCAGGCCGAGGTGGAGCGGTTCTGGTCGTACTGCGGGAACTGCGGGCGGCGGTTCCAGTGGCGCGACGTGCAGCGCGAGACCGGCACCGAGTGCCGCTACTGCCGCTGGATGGTGTCGGACAGCTACGCCTTCTGCCCCTGGTGCGGGCGCGAGATCCGCGACGCCGACTCGAGCCCCGAGCCGCTCAAGGCGCCGAAGGGGTTCCTGTTCCACAAGCGCTGCAAGCGCTGCCGCGGCGGGCTCATGTACCCGATGCAGTGGTGTCCGTGGTGCGGGCGCTCGCAGGCGTTCACCTGGGGCTATTACCAGTTCCAGAACATCTGCCCGCACTGCGACCGCGGTGTGGACGACTGGATGGACGCCTGCCCGTGGTGCGGCAAGGACGCGACCGGGCGGGACCTGCTGCCGCGCGCCCTGCACCGGGTGCACCGGCTGCTCGTGGTGTCGCGGCTCAAGGCGTGGCACTACCGCGTGCTGCTCCGTCCCGGCGTTTCGGGCGTCTCTCCCGACGGGCCCAAGGTGATCGAGATCGACCGCCGCTACGTGCGGAGGAAGCGGCGCAGCGACGAGGTCTCGTGGAGCATGCTCACGGGGCTAATCCTCCACGAGCTGGGTCACTCTTTCCTTTATCATCACTGGAGCTGGACGCGCAGCGGCCGGTTTCGCCGCGCCTTCGGCGAAGTGCGCAAGGCGTACCGGGTGGCGGACGAACACTGGGTGGACTTCGAGCGCCGCCGCGTGGCGACGACGTTGGTGGACTACGTGAGCGCGTACGCGAGCACCCACCCCCAGGAAGACTTCGCCGAAACGTTTCGGTTCTACGTGACTCGGCGGGGGCGGCTGCGAGAGCTGTTCGGCGAGTTCGGCCGCAAGCGGAAGGGCGTGCCGGTGTTCGAGAAGTTTCTCGTCCTGCACGACTTCGTGCGCAGCCTCAGGGGTTGGCGCTGAGACTGTACCTCTCCCCCGTTCCCCCTCTCCGCGATGCGGAGAGGGGGTCAGGGGGTGAGGCGTCACCCTGCGAAGCAGTACGCGCACCCCTTCTCCTGGGTGCGGCTCACCGCCAGCACGCCGGACGGCACGACCTGCACGCCGGGGAGCAGGCTGGCGATCCAGTCCTGCTTCACCGCCGCGGCGTCCAGCCCCATGTTCTGCGCCACCATGCCGCTGTAGATCGTGATCGCCACGTTGCAGACGCCGAACAGCACGCCCTTGGCGAGGAGCTCTTCGATCCCCGTGCCGGGCAAAGGCAGCGGGAGGGGCTTGGCGAAGATGTTGCGCGTCGCCGGGGCGGCGCCGTCGTTGAGCTTGAACACCTCGCCCAGCTTGTACTTCGCCCACGCCTCGTCCTTGAAGGCGATGGGAATCGCGCCGTGGCGCAGGATCACGACGCCGCTGTTCTGCGCGTCGGTCGTCCCATAGTTGTCGTTCGTCGTGTTGAACCACACGCGCGGCCACACGACCGGCATGCCGCTGTTCGGCTCGGGGGCGTCGAACACCATCTTGTGCTTCCCCGTGATGCGGTTGAGCCACGCCTCGAAAGAGGGATCGGCGCCGCTGGCGCGCGGCTCCTCGGGCTGTGCCTCCAGGCGCAGCGGGGTGAGGCCAGTGACGCCGAGGGCCACGGCCGCGGCCATGCGGCCGAGAAACCCGCGGCGGGGTGTGGTGGAACGGGTCAGATCCAACATCGGTGCCTCCTGTGACGGTCTGAGAGTTAGGGCGAGCGCCCGGGCGCGGAGTGCGCTTTACGCTGGGCCGCGGCCGTCGGGTACGCGACGTCCGGCGGTGGATCACCATTGGGCCAGTCCAGCTCCTTGCCCCGGTAGTCGGGGCGCGGGCGGGCGCTGACGAACGCGGCGACGTCGATCGCCTGCTGGTTGGTCAGCGCGCCCGGCTGGTCGAACGGCATGTTGTTGCGGATGAATTCGGCGGCGGTGCGCAGGCGGGCCATCCCCGCGCCGACGTTGTACGCCTTGCTCCCCCAGAGCGGAGGCGCCACGGCGCTGCCCTGGCCCTCCGGCCCGTGACACTTGGCGCAGGTCGCACCATACAAGGCCGCGCCCGCCACCGTGTCCGGTGTGAACGCCGCCCACTTCTGAAGCCGCGTGTTGACCTGCGGAGGCCCCGGCGCGCTGCCCCAGGACAAGAACGCGAGGTACGCCACCATGTCCCGCATGTCGTTCCCCGCGGGATCGAGCGCCGCGCCGTTCATGCTGCGCTTGAAACAGTCGTTCACGCGATACTCGATCGTTTCCACGATACCACTGCGCGGACGGTACGACGGGTACCGGACGTAAGCGCCGACGAGCGAGCCGGTGGCCCGGCGCCCCTCGTCGAGGTGGCAGCTCGCGCAACGCAGCGCGTTGCCGACGTGGCTGGGAAGGCTGTCGCGCGTGGCCATGAGCAGAGCGCGGCCGCGCTGGATCGCGGCACCCAGAGGGCCGGAGGGAATCAGGGAGTCTGGGGGACCAGGGATGCCGGCCTGTTGCGGCGTCGCGGCGCGGCGACAGCCCAGCCAGACGGCGCTGAGAATCAGGATGGGAAGCAGGATGATGCTGCGTTTCACGGGGAGATTGTAACCCGGCGGCGGCGTCCTGCAACCTTTGGTGTTCAGCCTGCATCCTTCCCGGTAGCGCCCCCCGTCCCCCTCCGCCCACGCATACCGGGAGGATCCGTGTCCACTCGTGTCGCTGCCCTGTTGGCTGTCGTTGCCGGTGTGCTGTCCACCGCCGTTCCCTGTGCTTCCCAGCGCCGCACCCAGCTCGACTCGGCGCGGGTCGCCGACTTGCTGGGCCGGCTGCGCAGCGCCGACAGCGTCGTGTGCCAGCTGGCCGGAAACGCCCTGATCAATCCGTGGAACCTGGGGATGCTCGGCGACGAGCCGCCGCTCGTAACCCCCACTCCCCGCCCGATGCCGCGCCCGATGCCCATGCCATTCGCCGCCCCCGTGGCGATGTCCCGCCCCGCAGGGCGCGTCCGGGTCGGGGGACTCGTCGGGTGGGCGCGGTACGACGCCTCTGCCCTGGGGGCGTTCCGTACCGTGCTGCGCGACCCCAGCCGCTGCATGCGCAACGTGGCGGCGCGGGTACTTGGCCGGGCGCAGGCGCCGGGGGCGTACGAGGGGTTCACCGCGCTGCTGCGCGATCAAAGCGCGGGCCTCCGCGAGACCGGCGTGCTGGGACTCGCGGAGCTCCAGGACGAGCGGGCCGCGCGTCCCCTCACCGATGCGCTCAAGGATCGCGAGCCGGCCGTCCGCGCGGCCGCCGCGGTGGGATTGGGCCGACTCGAAGATGCGACCGCCATCGGGGCGCTGACCGGGGCGCTGGACGACACGTCACCGCTCGTGCGTCGCAATGTCGTGTGGGCCCTCGGCGCCATGGAGACCCGGCAAGTTCGCGAACCGCTCGCCCGCGCGCTCAAGGACTCGGACGCCGACGTGCGGGCGACCGCCGCCTGGGCGCTGGGGCAGCTCGAGGATTCGGCCGCCGTGGCCCCGCTCGGCGATGCCTTGAAGGACCGGAACGCCGACGTGCGCCGTGCCGCCGCCCACGCGCTGGGGCAGCTCGAGAGCGATCGCAGCGTCGCGCCGCTCACGACCGCCCTCAAAGACGCGGATCCGGACGTTCGGCAGACCGCCGCCTGGGCCCTCGGCCAGACCGAGAGCGTCAATGCGGTGGACGGACTCGGCGCCTCACTGAAGGACGAGGACTTGGAAGTACGCGAAACGGCCGCGTGGGCGCTGGGGCAGGTCGAGTCCTCGGCGGCGGTGCCGGCGCTCGCCGGGGCGCTCCACGACCGCGACGTGTCGGTGCGCGTCGCGGCGGCATGGGCGCTCGGTCAGATCGAGAGCCCCCGTGGGGTCGAGCCCTTGAAGGACGCGATGCGGGACGACGCCCAGGAGGTGCGACGGGCGGCGGTGTGGGCGCTGTCGCAGATCGACGACCCGCGGGCCGACGACGCCGTGCGCAACGCCGCGGAAGGCGACCGCCTCCGGCGGCCACGCGCACCGCGGGTGCGCGTGCGCCCCTAGGCGGGCAGGCTCTGGCGGCCGACTTCCTTGAGGAAGCGGCGGGAGACTTCGACTTCCTTGAGGTAGAGCTCGATCTCCTCGGCGCGCCGGGCGGCGTCCCAACCGAGCAGCGGGGCCATGAGGTCGGCGACAACGGTGGTGGCGGTGACGGCCTGCCCCCGCGCCTGGTGGAAGAGGTGGGTGCGGCGGATCAGGACGTCGGCGAGGCGCACGGCCATCTCGCGCTGCACGGCGTGGACCACCTCGGCCCGGATCTCCGGCCGCCCTTCCAGGATCGGCTTGCCGAGCCCGCGTTGCCGGTCGACGAGGTTCAGCACCGCGGCCGATTCGGTGCCGTAGCTCGCCACGAGATGCTGCGCGGTCGGCTCGCCGACCCCGCGCGCCACCGCGCCGCTCACCAGCACGTCGAGGTCCGCCGTCTCGCCACCGGGCAGGGGCAGCTCGTCGGTCGCCGGCGCGGGCGGCGGGCGACGCCCGTCGAGCTTGCGGAGGCGCGCCGCGACCCGGTCCATCACATCCCGTCCCATCACCCGATAGGTCGTCAGCTTCCCGCCGGCGATGGTGATCAGCCCCGACGCGCTCTCGACAACGCGGTGCTCGCGGGAGACCGCCCCCGCGCTGCGGGAGCCGTCGGGCGCGAGCAGCGGTCGCAGCCCCGCCCAGGTGGACACCACGTCGTGCGGCGCGAGGCGGGCCCGCGGGAAGAAGGCGTTCGCCGAGCGCAGCAGATAGACGGCGTCGTTGCCGGTGGCCCGGACGCGCTCGGGCGACACGGTCTCTTCAGTTTCCGTCGTCCCGATGTAGCTCAGGTCCCCCCAGGGGAGGACGAACATGACGCGGCCGTCGAGCGGGGAGGTGAGCGTGACGGCGTGCATGTTGCCGATCCGGGCGCGCGGCACCGCGACGTGCGCGCCCTTGCTGAGCCGCAGCAGCGGGGTCGCGGCGGGCTCGTCGAGGCGCCGCACCGCGTCCACCCACGGGCCCGTGGCGTTCACGACCACGCGGGCCCGGATTTCGAGGCGGCGCCCCGTCAGGACATCGCGGACGCTCGCTCCGGCGACCCGGCCGTCCGGCTTCGCGAGCGCCAGCACTTCCGTATAGCTCGCGACCAGGGCGCCCGCCGCCGCGGCGCTGCGCAGCGTGGCGAGGGCGAGGCGCGCATCGTCGGTCTGGGCGTCGTAGTACAGGCCCGCGCCCGTCAGGTCCTTGTCGCGGAGTCCGGGCTCCGCGGCCCGCACCCGTTTGGCGCCGAGCCAGCGGTGCGCGTGGACGTTGCGGAACGCCGCGAGGAGATCGTAGAGCCACAGGCCCGCTCGCAGCTTCCATGGGGGCACGCGCGCCCCGCGGTAGGCGGGAAACAGAAACGGCAGGGGACGCACGAGGTGGGGGGCGATGCGCAGGAGGATCCGCCGCTCCCGGCTCGCCTCGAACACCAGCCGCAGATCGCCGTGCTCCAGATAGCGGATGCCCCCGTGGATCAGCCGTGACGAGCGGCTGCTCGTGCCGCCCGCCACGTCGGTCTTGTCCACGAGGGCGACGCGGACGCCGCGCAGCGCCGCGTCGCGCGCGATGCCCGCGCCGGTGATCCCGCCGCCGATGATCAGCACGTCCAGCGGCTCGGCCGCCATCGCGTCGAGTGCGGCGGCGCGGGTCTGGAATGAGAACGGCGTCTCGCCGGGCAACTCCCCTCCGGTTGTGGCCGGTGGTAGGTTTCGAACCTCTCAACACACCTCAGGCCCGGAGAATGTAATGCCGACGGGAAACGGACGGCGTGTCGCGGTGGTGGCGGGGTGCCGCACGCCGTTCTGCCGAGCGGGCTCGGTGTTGAAGCACGTGCGCGCGATGGACCTCGCGCGCCACGCGGCCCGGGAGCTGCTGGAGCGCACCAACCTCGCCGGCGACGACGTGGACGAGGTGGTATGGGGACAGGTGGTCCCCTCCCCCCTCGTCCCCAACGTCGGCCGGGAAGTCAGTCTCCTCCCGCAGCTCCCGAGAGAAATCCCCGCCTACTCCCTGAATCGCGCGTGCGCCTCGGCCAACCAGGCCGTCACCAACGCGCACGACCAGATCGCCCTCGGCCACGCCGACGTCGTCCTCGCGGGCGGGGTCGAGACGCTCTCGGACGTGCCGATTCTCGTCTCGCGCGGGCTCGCCGATATCCTCGTCGATGCGAGCAAGGCGAAGTCCCTCACGGCCCGGCTGGGTGTTCTCTCCCGCATCCGCCCGCGCCACCTCGTGCCCGTCACCCCGGCCATCGCCGAGCCCTCGACCGGCATGTCCATGGGCCAGTCGGCGGAGAAGATGGCCAAGGAGAACGGCATCTCCCGCGAGGCGCAGGACCGCTGGGCGCTGCGCAGCCATCAGCGCGCCGCGCAGGGTACGAGCGACGGTCGCCTCACCGCGGAGATCGTCCCGTGGTTTCCTACGCGCGAGGGCGACTCCATCGTCACGGCCGACAACGGCATCCGCACCGATACTTCGCTCGAGCAAATGGGGAAGCTCAAGCCGGTGTTCGACCGCCGCTACGGCTCGGTGACGGCCGCGAACTCCTCGCCGCTGACCGATGGCGCGTCGGCCGTGTTGTTGATGAGCGAGGAGAAGGCGCGGGCGCTGGGCTACGAGCCGCTCGCCTACATCCGCGCCTACGCCGTCGCCGCGGTGGATCCCGGATGGCAGCTGCTCCAGGCGCCGGTGAAGGCGGTGCCGCTGGCCCTGCAGCGGGCGGGCATCCAATGGAAGGAGCTGGGGCTGATCGAGATCCACGAGGCGTTCGCCGCCCAGGTGCTCTCCAACCTCAAGGGGTTCGAGGAGGAGCTGGGCTGGGAGATTGACGAGGAGATCATCAACGTGATGGGCGGCTCGATTGCCATCGGCCACCCGTTCGGGGCGACGGGCGGTCGGCTCGTCACGACGCTGGCGAACGAGATGCGGCGCCGCGACGTCCAGTTCGGGCTGATCTCCGTGTGCGCCCAGGGCGGGATGGCGTCCGCCGTGGTCCTGGAGCGCCGCTGATGCCCCCCCCCGGACCGGCGCTCACCTGGGACGTTCACGACGGCATCGCCGTCGTCACGCTCGATTCCAAGGACCAGCCCGTCAACGTCATCTCCCGCGCCGTGAAGGACGAGTTCATCGCGACGTTCGAGCTGCTGGGGAACGACTCCGCTGTGAAGGCGGTGGTGTTTTTCTCCGGCAAAAGGGACAACTTCATCGCCGGCGCCGACATCGAGGAGTTCGTGCGGCTGTCGTCGGCTGCGGAGGCGGAACGCCTCTCGGCCGGCGGGCAGGAGATGCTGGACCGCATCGCGAGGTTCCCCAAGCCGGTCGCCGTCGGCATCCACGGCGCGTGCCTGGGAGGCGGGCTCGAGTTCGCCCTCGCCTGTCATTATCGCGTCGCCAGCGACGACCCCAAGACCCAGCTCGGCCTCCCCGAAGTGCAGCTCGGCATCCTCCCTGGCGCGGGAGGCTGCCAGCGGCTGCCGCGGCTCATCGGGGCGCGGGCGGCCCTGGACATCATCCTCGCCGGCAAGACCGAACGGGCGGCGAAGGCCTTCCGGCTCGGCATCGTGGATGAGCTGGTCCCGCCGGCGATCCTCCGCGACATCACGCTCGCCGCCGCCCGGAGGCTGGCCGGCGGCTGGAAGCCCAAGCGGCGCCAGCCCGGTGGATTCGTCGGATGGCTGCTGGACGGCAACCCGCTGGGCCGGGCGCTGGTGGTTCGGATGGCCCGCAAACAGGTGCAAAAGCAGACGCGAGGCAACTACCCCGCGCCTCTCGCCGCGCTCGAGGTCGTCGCATACGGCCTGCGGCACGGCATCGCGGAAGGGTTGAAGCGGGAGGCCCAGATGTTCGGCCAGCTTGCGGTGACCGATGTGTCGCGCAAGCTGGTGCAGATCTTCTTCGCGACCACCCAGCTCAAGAAGGACTTCGGCATCCCCAACCCGCCGCCCCCGGCGCCGGTGCGGCGCCTCGGCGTCGTGGGCGCCGGCTTCATGGGCGCTGGGATCGCCGGGACCGCTGTGGCCCAGGCCGCCGTCGACGTGCGGCTCAAGGACGCCGACCTGCCCCGCGTCGCCAAGGGGCTCGCGAGCGCGCGGGACATCCTCGACGACCGCTTACGCCGCCGCCGCATCGACAAGTACCAGCACGCGCGCCTCGTGGCGTTGCTGTCCGGCAGTGATGCCTATGCCGGCTTCGGCGGGGCGGACCTCGTGATCGAAGCCGTCTTCGAGGACCTCGCCGTGAAGCAGCAGGTGCTGAAGGAGGTCGAGGCGGCGACCCGCGACACGGCGGTGTTCGCGTCCAACACCTCGACGATCCCCATCACGCGGATCGCCGAGGCGGCAGAGCGGCCGGGGCAGGTGATCGGGATGCACTTCTTCTCGCCCGTGGCGCGGATGCCGCTACTCGAGGTGATCCCGGGCCAGCGCACCGCTCCCGCCGCCGTGAGCACGGCCGTCGCGTTCGGGCGGCGGCTCGGCAAGACGGTGATCGTGGTCAAGGACAGTCCCGGCTTCTGGGTGAACCGCATTCTCGCCCCGTACATGAACGAGGCGGCCCATCTGCTGCTCCAGGGCGTGGCGATGGAGGAGATCGATCGCCTCATGACGCAGTGGGGGTTCCCGGTGGGGCCGATCACGCTGCTCGACGAGGTCGGGCTCGATGTCTCGGCCAAAGCGGGCGGCGTGCTGCACGCGGCGTTCGGCGAGCGGCTGGCGCCTCCCGCGGCGCTCGACGCGCTGGTCAAGGCCGGGCGGCTTGGCCGCAAGGCCGGGAAGGGGTTCTACGAGTACGCCAACGGCAAGAAGGGCGGTCCCGATGCCGCCGCCTATCAGCTGCTCGGCACGCACCCCAACGGCGGCGTGCATCCCGCCGAGATCATCCAACGCCTCACGCTGGTGATGCTGAACGAGGCCGCCCGCGCGGTCGGGGAGGGGGTCGTGCGCGTGCCCCGGGACGGGGACCTCGGGGCCGTGTTCGGGATCGGCTTCCCGCCGTTCCGCGGCGGCCCCCTCCGCCACGCCGACGATCTGGGCGCCGGCCGCATCGTCGCCGAGCTGGAGCGGCTCGCCGGGCAGTACGGGACGCGTTTGGCTCCATGTGAGGTGCTACAGGAGCAAGCCCGCCGCAACGCCCGCTTTTATTCCTGAATGATCCGCGCCGGCCTTCTTTGGCTCAGCGAGCAGCCCCGCATCTTCAAGTTCGTCCGCTCCAACCGCCTCGCCCGGCGGCTCGCGGCGCGATTCGTGGCGGGGGAGACGGTGGCCACCGCGGTCACCGCCGTGCGGGACCTCAACGCCCACGGCGCCACGGCGAGCCTCGACCTCCTCGGCGAATCGGTGGCGAGCGCCGTCGAGGCCGGGCACGCGCGCGACACCTACCTCGAAAGCCTGGACGCGATCCGCGCCGCCGGCGTCGACGCCAACGTCTCGGTCAAGCTCACGCAAATGGGGCTCGACATCGACGAGCGGCTGTGCCTCGAGAAAGTCGGCGCCATCCTCGCGAAAGCGAAGGCGCAGCAGAATTTCGTGCGCCTCGACATGGAGGGCTCGGCCTACACCGAGACGACGCTGCGGCTGTTCACGGACAAGCTGTATCCCGAGTACGGGAACGCCGTGGGCGTGGTACTGCAGTCGTATCTCCGTCGTACCGAGCAGGACGTCGACGCCATGATTGCGTTGGGCGCGCGCGTGCGGCTCTGCAAGGGGGCGTACAAGGAGCCGCCGGCGATCGCCTATCCGAAAAAGGCCGACGTGGACTCGTGTTACGTCCGCTGCCTCGAGCGCTTGCTGGCGCGCGCCAACTATCCCGGCATCGCCACCCACGACGAGCGCATCCTGGCGCACGCCAAGGCCTACGCGCGCCAACACGGCATCCCCCCCGAGCGGTTCGAGTTCCAGATGCTGTACGGCGTGCGGCGCGACCTCCAGATGCAGCTGCGGCGCGAGGGGTGGCGCGTGCGCGTGTACGTCCCCTTCGGCACCCACTGGTATCCCTATCTGATGCGGCGGCTCGCCGAGCGGCCCGCGAACATCGCGTTCATTGTGGGCAACGTCGTGAAGGAGTCGCTGCGACGGCGCTGAGCGAGGACACCCTGGGCGGCTACCAGGCCGCCCACCAGCGCCCGCCCGCGTTCGGTGGGAGCGACGGCTGCGCCTACACGGTGGCCGCGTCCGTCGAGGCAGGCCCCGACGCACAGGGGCGGTACGGAGCGTATCTTCTCTTCGTGCGCTGGCACGAGGGCGCGGACCGGCCCTCGGGGCACCTCGAGACCGACTATCTCGCGTTTGGCGACACGGCGGAAGCCGCCGTGCGTCCGTTGTTGTCGCTGACGCTGCAGGAGGTCAAGGACCACTTGGAAAGCCTGATCACGGGGAGCGGGGAGCAGGGCGGGCGATGACGACCGGCGTCGTGATCGCGCGCACCGGTGGCACGTTCCGCGTGCACGTAGACGGGCGGGAGCTGCCCGCCGTGCTGCGAGGAAAACTCAAGCACGCCAACGACGACCGCGTGGTCGTCGGGGACGTGGTGGACCTGGTGCTCACCGCCGACGGGCCGGCGACGATCACCGGGATGCACGAGCGTCGCTCGGCGCTGGTGCGTCGCGCCGGGGTCGGCGGGTCGGGGGGCGCGCGGCGGGCCCAGCCGATCGCCGCGAACGTGGACCAGGTGGTGGTCGTCGCCGCGGTCCGGGACCCCGAGCCCAACCCACGGCAGCTCGACCGGCTCCTGGTCATCGCCGAGGCGAACGAGCTGCCGCCGGTCGTGGTGGTCAACAAGATCGAGCTGGACCGCGCCGCCGGGGCGGCGCTCGCGCGCCGTTACGCCCCCGCGGGTTACCAGGTGCTGCTCACGTCGGCGAAGGCCGGCGAGGGGCTCCCGGCGCTGCGCGACCTGCTGCGCGGCCGCGAGTCGGTGTTCACCGGGGCGTCCGGCGTCGGCAAATCGAGTCTCCTGAACGCCATCGAGCCGGGCCTGAAACTCCGCGTGGGCGCGATCAGCGAGAAGTGGCGGACGGGGAAGCACACGACGACCGCCGCCGAGCTCATCCCGCTGGCCCTGGGCGGCTATATGGTGGACACTCCGGGGCTGCGCGAGGTCGGCGCATGGAACCTCGACCCCGACGCCCTCGGCTTCTGCTTCCCGGAATTCCGGCCGTATCTCGATCAATGCCGGTTCGACAACTGCCGCCACCTGGCGGAGCCGGGCTGCGCCGTGCGCGCGGCGGGGCAGGGAGGGCGGTTCGACCCGGACCGCCTGGTGAGCTACGAGCGGATCTACGAAGAGGTCAGCGTGCCGGCCTGGGTGAGCGGGAAGTCACGGGGGGAAGAGCGGTAACGGTCGGAGCTCACTTCGGCGTCCACCGCTGCCCGTCCCGCGTCCGCACCTTCTCCATCATCGCCCCGAACGCCTCGTCCAGGTCGATCCCCTGGGAGTTTGCCAGGCAAATCACCACGAACACGATGTCCGCCAGCTCCAGGGCGAGAGAACCCTCTGCCTCCGAGGCTTTTTTCGGCTTCGCGCCGAAGCGGTGATTGATCTCCCGCGCCAGCTCGCCCACCTCCTCGGTGAGCCGCGCGAGGATGGTGAGCGGGGGAAAGTAGCCTTCCTTATATTGGCCGATCCAGCGATCGACCGCCTGTTGGGCGTCGCGAAAGCTCATGGAATCCTCTGACCTCGTCGTGCCCTTCCGCGGGGAGCGCTACCGCGCGACCGACCGGCTCAGTGCGCTGATCGCGCCGCCGTACGACGTCATCAGCCCCGAGCGGCGCGCGCGCTACGCGGCGTGGGACTCCCACAATATCGTCCACCTCATGCTGCCGGAAGCCATGGCGCACGAGGATCGCTACGCCCGGGCGGCGGGCCTGCTCGCCGATTGGCGGGCGCGTGGGCTGCTCGTGACCGACCCGGAGCCTGCGGTTTACGTCCTAGCTCAAGAGTACACGGCGCCATCTGGGCCCGCGCAGACGCGGCTCGGCGTGTTCGCCGCGGTCGCCGCTGAGCCCTACGAACTGGGACGTGTCAAGCCCCACGAGAAGACCCACGCCGGACCCAAAGCCGACCGCCTCGCCCTGCTCCGCGCCACGCGGACCAACCTGGAGTCGATCTTCCTGCTCGCGCCCGACGCCGACGGCGCGCTGGCCGCCGAGCTCGCGGCCATCGCGAAGCTGCCTCCCGCCGCGCGCGCCGAGCTGGACGGAGTGCGGTTGACGCTGTGGGCGGTGGGCGCGGCGGCCTCCCGCATCTCCCATCTCACTTCCCGCTCGGCGCTGTATATCGCCGACGGCCATCACCGCTATGAGACGGCGGTCGCCTACGCGCAGGAGAATCCGGCCGCCGACCGCGTCCTCGCCCTTATCGTTTCCGCCCGAGACCCAGGGCTCACGATCCTGCCGACGCACCGCATGATCTTCGGTCCGGGGCGGGATCCGCTCACGCTCCTCGATCGTTGGCGTCCCTTCTTCGAAGTGAGTCATCTCCCCTCTGCCGTGGACCCCGTCGCGGCCCTCGCCGCGCTCGCCGCACGCGGGACGGCCTGCCTCGTGGCGCTTGCCAACGGCCAGCACCTGACGCTCGTTCTGAAAGGCGATGCGCCGCTCGACACCGTCCCGGGCCTCTCGCCGAGCCCGACGGTGCGCGCGCTCGACGTCGCCGTCGTCGAGGAGCTGGTGGTGAAGGAAATCCTGCTCCTCGACACCTCGACACCGACGCTCACCTACACTCCCGATGCGCGCGAGGCGCTCCTGGCGTTGCGCAAGGGCTCCGCGACGTGTGCCGTGCTGCTGAATGCGACGAAAGTGGAGCAGGTCTTCGCGGTCGCGGACGCGGGCGAAGCGATGCCCCAGAAGTCGACGTATTTCATTCCGAAAGTGCCGAGCGGGCTGGTGCTGAAGCCACTCGCGTGAGATAGATTCTGGGCCATGCCTCGCTCCCGAGATCGCATTCTCACGAACCTCGAGTCCATCTATCGCGAAGCCTACGATCGCGCGAGAGCCGCTAAGGACGAGCATCGGATGGCGGACCTGGACGCGGCGTTCCAGCGCGAGCAGCTGCTGCTCGAGGTGCTGCTCGACATCCGCGACGCCGTGTCGGCACGGCCCGCCGAGGTGTCTGCGTCCGGTCCGGACGCGATCACCGCCCTGCAAACCGTCTCCAAGATCATCAAGCGCTAGAGGAAAACCGTATGACCCTGCGTACGTCCCGCGCCGCCGTGGCCGCCGTCTGCCTCGCCGCCTGCAGCCCCAAAGCCGACCTGCTCATCACCCACGGGATGGTCTGGACGGGCCTCTCGACCGGGAACCCGCAACCCGGCGGGGTGGCGATCCACGGCGGGACGATTCTCGCGGTGGGGGACAGCGCCTCGCTGGCGCGCTACGTCGGCGGGGCCACCAAGGTGATCGACGCCCGTGGCGGTCTCGTGACGCCGGGCTTCGCGGACGGCCACACCCATTTCATCGGGGGCGGGTTCCAGCTCGCCTCGATCGACCTGCGCGACGCCCCGACCCCGCAGGAGTTCGTGCGCCGCATCAAGGCATACGCCGCCAGGCTCCGGCCCGGCGATTGGATCCTCGGCGGCGACTGGGACCACACGCTGTGGCGCGGCGCGCCGCTCCCCCGGCACGACTGGATCGATTCCGTCACGCCGAATAATCCCGTCTGGATCAACCGGCTCGACGGGCACGAGGGCCTCGCCAACGCGGCGGCGCTGAAGGCCGCCGGCATCACCCGCGACACGCCGACCCCCGCGGGCGGGGAGATCCTGCGCGACCGCGACGGCTCGCCCACCGGTATCTTCAAGGACCAGGCGGAAGGCCTGATCGGCCGGGCGATTCCCGACGCCACGCCGGAGCAGACCGACTCCGCGCTCGCCCGCGCGCTGCGTTACGCGGCGTCCCTCGGCGTGACCGCGACCGCCCATATGTCCGCCGGGTGGGATGATCTCGCCAGCTACCGCCGCCTGGAGCGCGCCGGCCGTATGACCGTGCGGGTGGCGCTGTACCTGCCGCTCCAGAGCTGGCGCGCCATCGCCGAGTCGCTCCGGGCCCGCGGCACGGGGGACGACTGGGTGCGGATCGGGGGCCTGAAGGGGTACATGGACGGATCGGCCGGCTCGCGCACGGCGTTCTTTTTCGAGCCGTACGCCGATTCGGCGGGCTACCGCGGCCTGACGCAGTATCCCGAGGATAGCATGCGCCGGTGGATCGGCGCCGCGGATTCAGCGGGGCTGCAGATCGCCGTGCACGCCATCGGCGATCGGGCCAACGCCATCCTGCTCGACATCTACGACAGCGTCGCCAAGGCCCACGGCCCCCGCGACCGCCGCTTCCGCGACGAGCACAGCCAGCACTTGCGCCCGCAGGACATCGCGCGCTTCGGGCAAATCGGCGTCGTCGCCTCGATGCAGCCATCCCATGCGATCGATGACGGCCGCTGGGTCGAAGGGCGTATTGGGCCGGTGCGGATCAAGTCCACCTACGCCTTCCGCACGCTCCTCGACACCCACGCGCACCTCGCCTTCGGCTCCGATTGGACCGTCGCGTCGCTCGATCCGATCCTCGGCATTTACGCGGCTGTCACGCGCCGCACGCTCGACGGCAAGAACCCCGACGGATGGGTGCCCGAGCAGAAGATCTCGGTCGGAGAAGCGTTGCAGGCCTATACGGCGGGGAATGCGTACGCCGTGTTCGCCGAGGGGAAGCGCGGCGTGCTCGCGCCCGGCTACTTCGCGGACGTGGTCGTCGTGGACCGGAACCTCTTCGCGATGCCGCCGGAGTCGTTGACTACGGCGAAGGTGGCGGTGACGATCGCGGGTGGGAAGGTCGTGTATTCCAGGCCGTGATCAGCCGGAGTACTTGAAGCCTGCTTCTTGGAGCGTGAGCGGGGTGCCTTCGTGCTCCACGCCCGCTTCGATCACTTCCCCCAGGACCAGGGTGTGGTCGCCGGAAGGCAGCGTCGCCACCAGCCGGCATTCCACCCAGCCGAGTCCGTCGGCGAGGACCGGCGTGCGGGCGCCAGGCGCCGGCTTGGTCTTGATCCCCTTGAGCTTCTGGGGTGCCTGAGCCGAGGTGCGGCCGAGCTTCCCGGCCAGTTCGCGCTGCCCCTGCAGCAGCAGATTGACGGCGAAGTGGTGCGCGTCACGGATCATGCCGATCGTGCGCGACGTGTTCTCGACGGCCGCGACGACCATCGGCGGCTCGAAGGCGGCCTGGGTGACCCAGTTCGCGGTCATGCCGTGCTCTTCGCCGCCGTGCGCGACGGTGATGACGTAGAGCCCGTAAGGGAATTGGCGCAGGACGGTCTTCTTGGCGGCGGCATCCATGGGGCTTGTTCCTCGCGAGGCTGGGGAAGTGTGCGGGGAAATATCGACCACCCCGACAGGCCGCGCCAAGCGCTCCCCTGAGCCCGGAGTCCCGGCTATCTTTGCAGCCATGGCCACCAGGACCCGAGCGCCGACCCAACCCCGGCCCGCCCGGCAGCCGGCGCCGCTCGCCAAGGCGGACCTCCTCGACATCTACCGGCTGATGTACCTCTCCCGCCGGTTGGACGACAAGGAGATCCAGCTCAAGCGGCAGAACAAGATCTTCTTCCAGATCTCCGGCGCCGGGCACGAGGCCATCCTCGTGGCGGCGGGCAAGGCGCTGCGGCCCGCCTACGACTGGTTCTATCCCTACTACCGCGATCGCGCCCTCTGCCTCACCCTCGGCATGACCCCGACGGAGATGCTGCTCTCCGCCGTCGGCGCCGCCGACGACCCCAACTCCGGCGGTCGCCAGATGCCGTCTCACTGGGGGCACAAGGCGCTCAACATCGTGAGCCAGTCGAGCCCCACCGGCACGCAGTTCCTCCAGGCCGTGGGGTGTGCCGAAGCGTGGCTGCGCTATTCGGCCCTGGAGGGCATCGCCGAGCCCCCGGTGCGCGGGGATGAAGTCGCCTACGTGTCCGCCGGCGACGGCACGACGAGTGAAGGCGAGTTCTTCGAGGCGCTGAACAGCGCCAGCAACCTGAAGCTCCCCGTCCTGTTCCTCATCGAGGACAACGGCTACGCGATCTCCGTGCCCGTCGAGGTGCAGACGGCGGGGGGATCGATCTCCAAGTTGATCCGCGGCTTCCCGGACCTGCTGATAGAAGAGGTGGACGGAACCGATCCTGTCGCGTCCTACGAGGCGCTCACCCGCGCCACCGAGCATTGCCGCAGGCGCCAGGGGCCAGCCCTCGTGCACGCCCGCGTCACCCGGCCCTACTCCCATTCGCTCTCGGACGACGAGATCCTCTACAAGCCGCCCCGGGAGCGCGAGGAAGAGGCCAAACGCGACTGCGTCGTCACCTTCCCGAAACGCCTCGTCCGCGAAGGCGTCGCCACCGAAGCCGAGCTCGAGGCGATCCGCACCCAGGTGGACGAGGAGGTGCAGGTCGCCGCCGACGTCGCCCTCGCTTCGCCCCAGCCGAAACCGGAGACGGCGCTGCAGTTCGTCTATTCGCCCGATGTGGACCCGACCTCGGAGCAGTTCGACACCGAGGACGACCCGCAGTTCTCCGGCGATCCCACGACGATGGTCGACCTCCTCAACGCCTGCCTCAAGGACGAGATGGCCCGCGACCCGCGCATCCTCGCCTTCGGCGAAGACGTGGCCGATTGCAGCCGCGAGGAGTTCCTCAAGGACGTGAAGGGGAAGGGCGGGGTCTTCAAGGTCACCTGGGGGCTGCAGCGCCAGTTCGGCAGCGAGCGCGTCTACAACTCGCCGCTCGCCGAGGCCAACATCGTGGGCCGGGCGATCGGCCTCGCCACCCGGGGCTTGAAGCCCGTCGTCGAGATCCAGTTCTTCGACTACATCTGGCCCGCCTATCATCAGCTGCGCAACGAGCTGGCCACCCTGCGCTGGCGCTCCAACAACCAGTTCAGCTCCCCGGCCGTCGTGCGCGTGACGTATGGCGGGTACCTGAAAGGTGGGTCGGTCTACCACTCACAGACGGGCGCCGTGGTGTTCACCTCCGTGCCGGGGCTGCGGGTCGTGTGCCCGGCCACCGCGCTCGACGCCAACGGCCTGTTGCGCACCGCCATCCGCTGCGACGACCCCGTCCTCTTCCTCGAGCACAAGCACCTCTACCGTCAGACCTACAACAAAGCCCCGTATCCCGGCCCCAACTTCATGATCCCCTTTGGGAAGGCGAAGGTCGTCCGGGAAGGGACGCACCTGACTGTGGTCACCTACGGCGCCGTCGTGCAGCGCGCCCTCGTCGCCGCCAAGCAGCTCGAGGAGCAGGACGGCGTGAGCGTCGAGGTGATCGACCTCCGCACGCTCTCGCCCGTCGACTGGGACGCGGTCGAGCGCTCGATCCGCAAGACCAACAAGGTGCTCGTCGCGTACGAGGACTCGCTGTCGTGGGGATACGGCGCCGAGATCGCCGCGCGCATCGCCGACCAGGGATTCCCCTGGCTCGATGCGCCGGTCAAGCGCGTCGCCGCGACCGATACGTTCGTCGCTTACGCGCCGGACCTCGAGGACTTCATCCTGCCCCAGGTGGAGAATCTCGCGCAGGCGATGCGCGAGCTGCATGCGTTCTAGGGCGCTCGGGTACAGCGCCCTCTTCTTTCTCTCCGGCGCCACCGGGCTCGTCTACGAGCTGCTCTGGGTGCGCCTGCTCTACCAGGCGTTCGGCTCCACTATCCAGTCGGTCACGACCGTCGTCGCCGCGTATATGGGCGGCCTGGGGCTCGGCGCCTGGCTGCTTAGCCGCCGCGCGGACCGCCACCCGCGCCCCGCCGCGCTCTACGGCCGGCTCGAGATCGCCATCGGTGTGTTCGGGATCGTCTCACCGCTGGTCCTCGGCCTCGCCCGCGACGCCTACATCAGTGCCGCCGCGGCCCTCGGCGCCGGACCGCTCGGCAGCCTCGCTCTGCGGTTCGGGCTCGCCGCCCTCGTACTCCTCGTGCCCACTACCCTCATGGGCGGCACGCTGCCCGTCTTGACCCGTGCGCTGACCGGCACCGACCGCACCGCCCTGAAGCGCTGGCTGGGGCGGCTCTATGGCCTGAATACCCTGGGAGCGGTCGTCGGCGCCGGCCTGGCCGGATTCGTCCTCATCGAGCACGTCGGGATCCGCGCTTCGCTGTGGGTCACGGCCGCCCTGAACCTCGGTCTGGGCGCCGCGGCCATCGCCCTCGCCCGGCCCCTCCCGGAGATCCCGGCAACCTCTGACCCCGGGCGCCAGCCCGGGGAACACGGAGCCCGGGACGCACTCCACACGGTGGCGCTTGTCCTCCTCGGCGTTACCGCGTTCGCCTCGTTGCTCGACGAGATCGCCTGGACCCGCGTGCTGGTGATGATCGTGGGGGGGTCCACCTATGCCTTCACCCTCGTGCTGGTCGTGTTCCTGCTCGGCATCGGGCTGGGGAGCGCGCTGGTGGCCCGCCGCAGCACCGAGCGCGCCGTGACGGCCGCGTCCGCGGGGTTCGCTCAGGGGGTGACGGCGGCCGGCGCCGCCGCGCTGTTCGTCTTCTTCTCGTGGTTGCCGCTCTACATCATCGATGTGTTCCAGATCGATGGCCTCGGTCCCACCGCGCGGCTGCTGCTGATGGGCATCGCCGTCGGCGCGGTCGTGCTCGTGCCCGCCCTGGGGATGGGGATGACGTTCCCGCTGCTCACGGATCTCGTCGCGCGGCCGGGGGAGGCTCGCGCCCGCGACGTCGGCGCCGCCTACGCGCTCAACACCGTCGGCAGCATTCTCGGCGCGGCGCTCACCGGCTTCGTGCTGGTCGTCGCGCTCGGCACCGACCGGACGCTGCGGCTCGGCCTCGCGATTAACGCGGTCGCGGCCCTCGCCCTGGTCGCTCTCGCCGCGCGCGGCGTCGCCGAGGGCTCTCCGGAGCACCGCCGCCTCCGGCTGCGGGTGCTGGGCGGCGGCGCACTCGGCGCGGCGGCCCTCGTCGTCGCGCTCGCGGCCCCGCACTGGAGCAGCCGGTTCATCGACCTCGGGCCCACCATCTACGGGCGCGCCAAGATGTCGCCCGCCGAGCGCCGCGGGTTCCTGGACCACGCGGGCGGGCGGCAACTGGCCTTCCGCGAAGGTTGGAACGCCACCGTGTCGGTCTGGGAGAGCGCGGCGGGCCGCACCCTCAAGGTGAACGGCAAAGCCGATGCGTCCGACCACGGAGACATGGACACCGAGATTCTGTCGGGCCTGGCCCCAGTTGCGGCTCGCCCGGACGTCGCTTCCGCGCTGGTGATCGGCTTCGGGAGCGGCGTGACCGCCCGCACCCTCGCCGACGTCCCCGGGATGCGACGCGTGCGCGTCGTCGAGATCGAGCCGGCTGTGCTGGAGGTGGCGGGCCTCTTCACCGGGGTCAACGACTCCGTCCTCAGCCGGCCCACGGTGTCGGCCGTCGTGGACGATGCCCGCAGCGCCCTGCAGGTGGATGCCTCGAGCTACGATGTCATCGTCTCGGAGCCCAGCAACCCCTGGGTCGCGGGCGTGGCGACGCTGTACACCCCTGAGTTCTTCCGCATCCTCCGCCGCCGGCTCGCGGACAATGGTGTGTTCTGCCAGTGGGTGCAGCTCTACCAGCTGCCGCTGCCCGTCGTGGCCACGATCGTCGCGAACGTCCGCGAGGTGTTCCCGCACGCCGAGCTGTGGTTCAGCTCACCCTGGGACCTGATGGTCGTCGCCTCGCCGCGGCCGATCCGCTACGACCGCGCCTGGCTCGCACGGCTGTTCGCGGACCCGCGCATCGGCGCGTTGGGGCGGGACTACCTGAACGTGGACCGGCCCGAGCACTACGTCGGACACCTGGTGATGGGGGACGCCGGCACCGCCCGGCTCGCGCGCCGGGGCGGGGCCATCGTGCACCGCGACGACCGGCCTCAGCTCGAGTTCGTGGCCGCCCGGAGCTTCCTCGCTTCGGAGAGCCCCGGGGAGGTGTTC
>Ga0209159_1000240_pt1 | contig 53444 bp, 43 predicted proteins | sample GraSoiAngelo_144_FD_185901 | JGI IMG/M metagenome (GOLD analysis project Ga0209159, IMG submission 185901) | Grasslands soil microbial communities from the Angelo Coastal Reserve, California, USA - 14_1009_02_40cm (SPAdes) (version 2) | ecosystem: Environmental > Terrestrial > Soil > Grasslands ...
GGGCAAGGTCGAGCCACCGCGTCAGCTCGCCGTACAGCTCGCGGCCGCGCTCGTCCAGGATGTACTCGAGGTCGATCGTGGCCGGCATGTGCGTGGCGTCGACGATCAGCACCCGGTTCGCCGCCTCCGCCGCGCAGCCGCCGCAATTCGCGGCCCGCTGGCGGAGCGTGACGATGTACGCGCGCGCGCCCGCCTGGTCGCCCGCCCCCAGCGCGGCCTCGGCGGCGAGCAGGTACGTCTCGCCCAGCCGCATCAGGAGCACGTCGCGACCGCCGTCCAGGTTGTTGAAGTCCGGCCGCGCCTCGTCCTGCCATTTCTTCATCGTCGGGTAGCGGAAAATATCGTACTGCCCCACGGTCGTTTGGTTGGGACAGGGTTCCGCGTTGCATGGCTCGTAAGTGGCGTACTTGACCACCTGCCGCACCGCCTGCCCGACCATGTGCCCGGGCTGGAAGATGGCCGTATCGCCGACGACGAACGCCGCGCCGTTGGTGCAGTTGGTGCCGAACGTCGGCAGGCCGCCGGAGCCGCAGGTACCGACGGTGTACGCCGCGCCCCGGCTGGCCCCCTGGGACTGAAAGCACGCCCCCGAGTTGGACCAGTTGGCGTACCACACGCTCTGGAACGTGCCGTCGTACCGCGTGTCGAGCACCGTCGTGTAGGTCGAGTCGGTCCAGCGCTGCCACAGGTTGCGCGCGTACAGCGTGGGCCGGGCGCGGCGGAAGCCGCGACCGTTGTTGCAGTCGCGGGTCATACCCTGGCGGTCATCGTAGAACGACAGCATCTGCACGAACAGCGCGTTGCCGCCACCCGCGTTGAACAGGCCCGCCGTGGTCGTGAACTGCACGGACCAGACGACCTCGGAGTTGGTCTCGTTGGTCGGAACGTTGCAGTACGAGCCCGGTCCACGGGCGCCCATGGGCGCGCAGAAGATGTCCACGTAGTTCGTCATCAGCGTGTACGGACCGGCGATCACCGAATCCGCTTCGGCCCGCGCGGCGACGAAGTCGGTCGCCGACGTCGCGCCCGGCTCGCGCAGGAACGTCGGGCCACTCAAGTAGAAGTCGGTGTTCGCCGCCTCGTACGCGAACGGATGGTAGGCCCGGGTCAGGAGGACCTTGGCCAACAGGTGACGGGCCGCGCCCTGCGTCGCCCGGCCGACTTGGCTCTGGGTGACCGGGAGATCCGTGATCGCCTCCCGCAAGTCCTTGACGATCTGGAGGTAGACCGAATCCACCGGCGAGCGGTGCGCCTGGTTGCTCGCACCCTGGCTTTCCGTGAGGGGGAGCGGCACCGGTCCGTACATCTGGACCAGCCAGAAGAAGCTCAACGCGCGAAGGAACTTCGCCTCGGCGATGCGCGACGCCTTGACGGCCGGGTCCATGCCGCTTATCGCCGGAGCACGCCCGATCACCGCGTTCGAGGTGTTGATGCCGCGGTAGAAACTTTCCCACGGGAATCGGTAGTGTCCCGCGCTGGCGTTCAGGCCCGCGGCGTAGGTGTTCTCGAACTGGTAGCCCCCCTGGTCGCCGTTGGTCGTCAAATCCGTGCCGAACTCCGTCACGGCGAAGGACTCCTCGCGCCCGAAGAAGTCGCGCAGCTGGGCGTAATCGCCGTCGACGGCCGCTTCCAGACCCGCGGGGGTGGTGAAGTACGTGGTGGTGACGGTTCCGACCAGCTGCTCGTCGAGATTCACGCACGCCGCGAGCGCCGCGAGCGCCAGCCCCCAAGACATCAATCCCAGGTTCTTCATTGGTCAGCCTCGGTTCGGGGTGATCTCGCGCTAGAACGCCATGTTCGCGCCGATGAGCAGCGTGCGATAGCTCGGCGGCGTCGCGGCGCTTCCCGCTTCGGGGTCGTAGCCGTAGTAGCTGGTGAACACGAACGGATCCTGCGCCTGGGCGTAGACTCGCAGCGAGCTGAACCGAAACCGGCTCACGAGGCTCGCCGGCAGCGTGTAGCCGACCGTGATGTTGCGCACCCGCCAGTGCCCGCCCGGCCGGTACGCCGGCGATGACGAATTGACGTCGTTGTACAGCGGGTTCTCGCGACCCGCGCTGGGATTCCAGTAGGAGTTGCAGCCGGGAATGGCGGCCTGCTGCGCCGCCGTCATGCCGGGGGGGCCGTCGAGCACGTTGGGGTCGGGGCCGCCGTCGCACTTCTGGGGCGTCCAGTACGCCACGTTCAAGTTGTTGAAGCGCTCGAACAATCTGGTGGCGGCGGAGCCGAACGCGTCGTTCATGGTGTAGCCGAGTCGGCCCTGGAGCAGGAACGAGAGGTCGAAGCGGCGCCACGTCAGCCGGCTGTAGATGCTGGCGAGCAGCTTCGGGTACGTGTTGCCGAGCAGGATGCGATCGGCCGCGGTGATCGCGCTGTCGCCGTTGATGTCCCGCACCCGGATATCGCCGGGCTTCTGGCCGTAGCGCCGGGCGACGGCCGAGTCGGCGAGCTGCCAGATGCCCCCGTAGACGTAGTCGTAGAACACCTGGCGGAGCGCGTCGTAGGGTGGCACGGCCGGGTTGGTGCCGATGTTGATCGGCTGCCCGATGAACCAGCGGTTGCCGATGTCATCCGCCGCACCGCTCGCCAGCGCGACGATGAAGTTCCGGTTGTGCGTGAAGCTCAGATCGGTGGTCCAGCGGGGCCCGCCCCCGCCCCCCGTGCCCGGGAGGTTGACCGTGGTGATGCTGGCTTCCCAGCCCCGGTTCTCCGTCTTGCCGATGTTCTGGAGCACCTGCGTGAAGCCGGTCGAGGCTGGCAGCGAGCGCGGCAGCAGCAGATCGCTGGTGCGCTCGCGGTAGAAGTCGAGCGTGCCGCTGATGCGATCGCGGAACAGGCCGAAGTCGACGCCGGCGTCGAGTTTGGCCGTTCGCTCCCAGACGAGGTCGGGGTTGGGGATGGCACCCGGGCGGTAACCGGCGGCGCTGGCGCTGCCGAAGTTGTAGCGGGTGCGGTCCAGGCCGCCCCACGTCTGGTACGGGCTGATGGAGGTGTTGCCGGTGGTGCCGCCGCTGGCGCGCAGCTTCAGGCCGGAGATGAACCCGAAGCGGCGCATGAACGGCTCCTCGCCCAGCTGCCAACCCAGGCCGACCGAGGGGAAGAACGACCACTTGTGCCCTGCCGCCAGGCGGCTCGAGCCGTCATACCGGCCGGTCACCGTGACCAGGTAGCGGTTCGCGAAGGCGTAGTTGATGCGGCCCATGTACGAGGCCAGCTTCCACACGCTGAGCGTGCTCTGGGGTGGCTGAGGATTCTCGCCGGTGCCCAGGTTGTACCAGAGCTGGTCGTCGTAGGGAAGGTTGCGGGCTTCGGCGGTGGTGGTGGTGGAGCGGTCCGTCTGGATGCCGTACAGCAGGGTCACGTCGAAGCGGTGATTCCCCACGGTGCGATTCCACAGCAGCAGCTGATCCAGCGTGTAGGCGAACTCTTCGGCGTCGGTGCGCTGCGCCTGGGCGTTGCCGATCGGCGCCTGGTTCAGCACCACGTTTGCGCCCTGGAACTGCCCGTCCATGCGGTTCCCGAGGTCGGGGCCGAAGTTCACGCGATACGAGAAGCCGCGGCCCAGCTGCAGCTCGGCGAACACCGAACCGAACAGCCGGTTCCGGGTCTGCTGGCGCACGAAGCCTTCGGCCTGGCGCAGCGGGTTCACGCGCAGCGCGTCGGGCGTCGGCTTGATCTTCAGGGTGCAGACGCTGCAGAGCGTGGCGGAGGGGACGCCGGCGCTGTCGTACGGCAGCCCTAGCGGGTTGTTCGCCAGGGCCTCGCCCCACAACGAAGCGTCCGCGCCGATGTCCGCGATCGACCGCGTGCCGGTGGCCGTGACCCCGATCCGGAGCCGCCGGTAGGTGTTCTCGAAGCTCACCGTGCCGGAGTACTGGCGATACCCCTGCCCGATCGTGATGCCGTCCTGGTCGAAGTAGCTGCCGATGAGCGAGAGCCTGGAGTTGCCCGCGACGGAGGTGAGGCTAAGCTGATGGCGCTGCTGGTAGCCGGTGCGCAGCACCAGGCGCTGCCAGTCGGTGCCGGTCGCGCATCCCGGATGCGCGGCCTGGTACGCGGCATCCGTGGCACACAGCACCTGCGGCAGCTCGTCGGGCGTGAACACGCTCGCGTTGTCCGTGGGGCGACCGGCCGAGCGGAACGCCTCGCGCCGCTCGGCGATCGTCTGCGGGCCGTCCATCATGTCCACGAGGTGCAGCGCGCTCTGCCCGCCGTACTGCGCGTCGTAGGAGACGTGGATGCTGTTGTCGGGAGCGCCCGCGGCCCCGCGGCGCGTGGTGATGAGGATGACGCCGTTGGAGCCGCGGCTCCCATAGACCGCCGTCGCGGACGCATCCTTCAGCACCTCGATCGACTGGATGATCGCGGGGTTGAAATCCTCGATGCCGCCCGCGAGCGGCACCCCGTCCACCACGTACAGCGGCTGGTTCCCCGCCGCGATGGACCGCACGCCGCGCACCGTGACGTTCATCGGCACGCCGGGGCGGTAGCTGCCGCCGGCCACGACGTCCACCCCCGGCGCCCTGGCCTGAATCGCCTGCATCGGGTTGGGCGTCGGGACCTCCGCGATCTGCTCGGCGGAGACCGACGCGACCGAGCCGGTCAGGTCGCGTCGCTCCTGGGTGCCGTACCCGACGACGACGACGCCCTCGAGCTGCACCGCGGCCGCGACCAGCTGGAAGTCGAGGGTGACCGCCTCCCCCGCCGGCACCTCCACGGTTTGCGTGAGCGGCGCGAACCCCAGGAAGCGCACCCGGACCTGTTGCGTCCCGGACGGCGCGTCGGCGATCTCGTACCGGCCGGACGCATCCGTCGCGCCCGTGCGGTTGGTACCGACCACCGTGACCGTCGCGCCCGCGATGGGGCGACCGTCCTGGGCGGCGGTAACGGTGCCGGCGATCCTGCCTTGGGCTCGGGCCTCGGCGCTAAGGGCGACTCCGACGGCCGCCAGAACGAGTATGCCGCATCGCATCAGGACCTCCCGGACGACGGTGCCCCGCACTCTCCCTGGTTTCCGAAGTCATAAGATCACCACGTCACCGGCGATTCTACCGGCCGGGGGCGGGTTGTCAAGCCGGCGCTAGAGCCGGCGCGCTGCGAGCTCGGCCGTGAACTTGGTCCCGGTCGCCGTCGCGGCGGTGACGCTGTCGCCGGCGAGCGCTCCGTCGGCCGTCATCCACAGCCGCACCAGATTTGCCGTGCCGGCGTTGGTGCCGGTGCCGAACAGGTGCACCTGCAGCGTCGAGCCGGGGGGGACGTTGCTCAGGACGACCACCCACGAGGGATTGGTCCCCGGCACCGTCGGCGCGACCACGCGCTGCATGGTGCTGTCGTCGGTGCAGTTCGACGCACACTTCCCGCTGCCGTTGTCGTAATAGATCGAGTCGATCGCGGCGATCCCGGCCAGGCTGGAACGGTAGGTGACCGTGTAGCCACCAGGGCCGGCGACGTCGCCGCAGCGGATCACCGCCAGCAGCAGGCCGAGTGAGACCACCCAGGTGCGGGGACACAGGGAGCGGGGACGCATGGCAGGACCTCCAGCAGATGAAAGTGGTGTGTGACGCTCGGCCGCCCTCATGGGGCTCCCATCACGGCGTCGCAGCGTGGTTTGCGGGGATCGGCAGGACAGCGCAGCTGGCGGTACCAGTCGAGCGAGTGGCGTGGCACCTCGTAGTCGGGGGGCAGCGGCAGGTGGGAGAACGACTGCCAGTACAATACCGACGCGTCGCGCCACCATCGCGCCTCCGCCTCCTGGATGCGCAGCAGCGCCTGGACGCGGTGGAACCGGTCGGCGTCGACCAGTCCCTCCAAACTGTCCCAGCTCCGCTGCATCGAGCGCACGGTGTCCACGCCCGCCTGGTAGCGTCGCAGCAGCTCCTCCCACAGCGTGCGGCCCGAGCGCAGGCGCTCGCTCCAGCCCACGTGGTGGAACCAGAGCAGGAGGTCGTCAGGCACCGAGTCGCGGCTCGCGAACCGGTTGCGCACCGGAAGCGCATACTGGCGCACCGCGTTGCTGCCGGTGGCCGTGCGGTCGAAGCCGAGGCCGGCCGAGTCGGCGCGGTTGAAGTAGGCGGACGTCTGATCGGCGCGCCCTCCCGTCACCCACGGCCCGGGCCCGTAGTGATGCCCTCGCGCCATCTGGTGGGCGAGGCCCAGCGGGGTCATGTAGTTCACCACCGCCTCGCGCGACACGAGCAGCATGGCCTGCACCGGGCCGACGACGCGCGGATCGTTCGAGAACGTCATCCGGATCCACTCGTCCGCGATGGCGGCCGAGGGCAGCGTGGGGTCCCAGGCGAGCCGGCCGAACGCGTACCAGTTGGCCTGGTTGAAGTCCGAGCCCGTCCAGTCGCGATCGGTGCCGACGTTGGCCACGCCGGCGATGCCCTGGATCTCCTTCCCCACCGTCGAGCCGGGGCCGTGCGCGTACGTGTCGGCCCGCAGGACTTCCTCCCACAGCGGGGCCAGGAACGCGAGATGGCTGTCCTGGCCCAGGTACTCCTTGGTGATCTGGACTTCCATCATCAGCGGCGTGCGCGGCATCGCACCGAACAACGGATGGAATGGCTCGCGCGGCTGGAAGTCGAGCGGCCCGTTCTTCACCTGAATCAGCACATTCTTCCGGAACGCGCCGTCGAGCGGCACGAACTCGTCGCCGGCCTGCATGACGCGGTCGGTCGGCACCTCGCTCGAGTAGACGAACGCGCGCCACATCACGATGCCGCCGTGCGGCGCCACGGCATCCGCCAGCAGGTTCGCGCCGTCCGCGTGGGTGCGATGGTAATCCTGGGGCCCGGGCTGCCCTTCGGAGTTGGCCTTCACCAGGAAGCCCCCGAAGTCGGGGATCGCGCGGTAGATCTCGTCCGCCTTCGCGGCCCACCAGCTGCGGACGCCCGCGTCGAGGGGATCGGCCGTGGCGAGCCCGCCGATCTCGATCGGAGCGCTGAAGCGGGCGGTGAGGTAGACCGTGATGCCGTAGGGGCGAAACACGCGTGCCAGCGCCGCGACCTTGACGAGGTATGCCGGAGTCAGGATCAAGGCGTTGGCATTCACGTTGGTCAGGACTACGCCGTTGATCCCGACGGACACGTTGGCCCGTGCGTAGTCCGAGTAGCGCGGGTTGATCGAGTCCGGCAAACGTGCCCAGTCCCACAGCGACGCCCCTGCATAGCCGCGCTCCACCGTGCCGTTCAAGTTGTCCCAATGGTCGAGCAGGCGGAGCCCGACGCGCGGGGCGCTCACCAGGTCGAGCCCGGCGAGGGGTCGCTCGGTCTGGAGCAGGCGCAGCAGCTGGAACGCCCCGTACAGGGCGCCGACGTCCTGGTTGGCGGCGATGACGATGGCGTGCCGGCCGTGGATTGCCATCGCGCGGATGACAAACCCCTCCGGGCCAGCCTCGCGCAGCGCATCGGCGAGCCGCAGGGCGGCGACTACGGGCGAATTCGCGGGCGTCCCCACGACGAGCGCGCCGTCCCGGCTCGCGGCGCGCGCGACCGGGATGTCCCGCCCCAGCAGGCCGCGCAGCCCGCTGACCAGCTCATCCCGCGCGGCTCGCAGCGTCGCTCCGTCGGCCGCCACGACCAACTGCGTGATGGTGGCACGGTACTCGGCGAGGCGGGCGGCGTCCGCGACCAGGCGATAACGCAGCCACAGGTCGTAGCCGTCCTCGGCGACGAGCGTTCGGGGGAGGACGGCGACGCACAGGGCAAACCACGATACGGAGGGGGTGAGCCGCGCGGACGAGCACACGGGTGCGCGGCCTCAGGCGGGCACGTGCGGGACGCGCGCGTCAGCCGGGTCGGCCCAGCGAGAGTTGGGGATGAGCGGCGCCCAGCCCGGGCGCAGCGGATCCTGGTCGTACGGGTATGTCCCGAGCCGCAGGAACGCCTCGTGATAGCGGGCCACGCGCTCGCGGTCCAGCGTCACGCCAAGCCCCGGAGCGGTCGGCACCGCCATCCCGCCGCTGCAGTAGGGCCGCTTCCCACCCTCGATCACATCGTCCACGAGGTGATGGTAGTGCGCGTCCGCGGCGAACGTCAGGTTCGGAAGGACGGCGCCCAAGTGCAGCATGGTCGCCAACTGGATGCCCAGCTCGCCCGAAGAGTGTACCGCCACGCCGAACTGGAACGCCTCGCAGATGCCGGCCGCCTTGACGCAGGGGCGGATTCCGCCCCAGAACGTCGTGTCGAGGAGGATGACGTCCACGGCGGTCTGGAGCACGTTGGCGGCCAGCTGCTCGAAGCCGACGACCACGGTGTTGGTGGCCAGCGGCATCCGGATCCGCTCGCGGGCGCGGCGCATGCCGTGCAGGCCGAAGACCGGGTCTTCGAGGTAGTCGTTGTTCAGATCCTCGATCTGGCGCGCGAACCAGACGGCCTGCTCCGTGGACCAGACGCCATTGGGATCGAAGCGCAGGCTGTCGCGCGGCAGCGCCGCGGCGAGGGCACGGTAGCACTCCAGCTCGTACCGAGGCGGGAACACGCCGCCCTTAAGCTTGTGCGTAGTAAATCCCCACTGCGCCTTGAGAGCGCGGGCCTCCGCCACGAGCTGGTCCGCTGTGCGCACTTCGCCGCACCCGTCCGCGGCGTTCGCGTAGCGGAAGAACAGGTAGGAGGCGAACGGCACGTGATCGCGCAGCCGGCCACCGAGGATCTCACACACCGGCACACGCCAGTGCTGCCCCATCAGGTCCAGGCACGCGAACTCGACGGCGGCGAGCATCTGGGTCCGCAGGTTGTACAGCGAGGCGGTCGGGTTCGCGATGAGGAAGCGCAGTTCTTCGATTCGCGTCGGGTCGCGTCCGACGAGATACGACTTCAGCCCGTGCACGGCGGCGCTGGCGCTCTCGCCGCCGCCCCCCAGCTCACCGAGGCCGACGAGGCCGCTGTCGGTTTCGACCTCGACGATGGTGCGCACAAAGCGGCCCCAGTGACACCCGTTGGCGTGACGGAGCGGCGCCTCGAGGGGAACCGAGACCGGCGTGGCCCGAATGTCGGTGATCTTCATGGGAGCACGGTGATAAACTGACCTGATGACTGGCCCGCGGCAAGCGGGTCACTCTGCCGGCACGCGGATGGGCTCGAGGCGCGGAGCGAGGAGGTGCATGAACACCAGGGCGCTGACATAGGCGAGCCCCAGCACGGCGAAGATCGGCGTGTAGCTACCGCCGGTCGCCTGGAGCACGGCGCCGGTCAGTCGCTGAAACGCGAAGGCGCTGCACATCCCGGCGAACCCGCCCAGGCCGACCACGGACGCGACGGCGTGCCGCGGGAACATGTCGCTCACCGTCGTGAACAGGTTGGCCGACCACCACTGGTGCGCACCGGCCGCCACCGCGACGATGCTCACCGCCACCCACATGGCGCCGGCCGCCGGCGCGAACATCGTCGGGACGATGGACAGCGCCGCGACGAGCAGCGCCGTCTTGCGGCCCAGGTTCACGCTCCAGCCGCGCTTGATCAGCGCACCGGAGATCCAGCCGCCGGTGACCGAGCCCACGTCCGCGGCCACGTAGATGACGACCAGCGGGGCCGCGAGGCCGGCGAGGCGCACGCCGAAATTCGCCTCGAGAAACTTGGGAAGCCAGAACAGATAGAACAGCCACACCGGATCGGTCAGGGCCTTTCCGACGATGAACACCCACGCCTGGCGGCGCCGCAGCAGGCTGCGCCAGGGAACGGCGTCCGCCCCACCGGGCTCGACCGGATCGCTGCGGATCCACGCCAGCTCGGCGGGCGAGACTCTGGGGTGGCGGCCCGGGTCCCGATAGAAGGTCAGCCACGCCGCGAGCCAGACGAGGTCGAGCGCCCCCGTGGCGACGAACGCCCAGCGCCACCCCAGTACCAGCGCGATCCACGGCACCAGCAGGGCGGCGAGCACCACCCCCACGTTGGTGCCCGCGTTGAAGATCCCAGTCGCGAGCGCCCGCTCGCGCTTTGGGAACCACTCCGCGACGGTCTTCACGGCGGCCGGGAAGTTGCCCGACTCGCCGATCCCGAGCAGGGCGCGCGCTACGCCGAAGCCGGCGACGCTCCGCACCAGCGCATGCGCCATCGAGGCCAGGCTCCACACCCCGACGGCGAGCGACAGGCCGAGGCGCACGCCGATGCGATCCATGACGCGGCCCATGCCGAGCAGCCCGACGCCGTAGGCCACGCTGAACCAGGAGACGATCCCCGCGTAGTCCGTCTCGCGCCAGCCGAGCTCGCGCGTGAGCATCGGCGCCAGGATCGCGAGCACCTGGCGGTCGATGTAGTTGACGGTGGTCGCGCCGAACAACAGCGCCACGACGGTCCACCTGACCCGCGTGGCGGCGGTAGCAGTGGGGTTAGACACCGCTCGAGACGCTGAACCCGCCGTCCACCGGAAGGACGACGCCCGTCACGAACGACGCCGCGTCGCTGCACAGCCACTGCACCGCGCCCACGATCTCGTCGGGCGTGCCGAGTCGCCCCATGGGGGTGTGCGCGATGATCGCCCGAGCGCGCTGCGTGTAGGAGCCGTCCGGATTGACGAGCACGCTGCGGTTCTGCTCCGTCACGAAGAAGCCCGGCGCGACCGCGTTCACCCGGACTTTATCGCCGTAGCGGTTCGCCAGCTCGGCGGCCAGCCAGGTCGTGAGGGTGTCGATGCCCGCTTTGGCGATCGAATACCCGAGCACGCCCGAGAGCGTGCGCCGCGCCGCCATGGAAGAGATGTTCACGATCGAGCCCGAGCCCTGGCGCCCCATGACCGCACCGAACAGGAACGACGGGATGAGCGTCCCGTGGAGGTTGAGCCGCAGCACCTCGTCCAGGGCGTCGACCGGCACGTCGAACGCGGGCCGGTTGTCGCTGCGGGCGCGCGCGACGTTGCCACCCGCGGCGTTGACCAGGATGTCCACGCGGCCCCGTGCCTCGAGCAGCTGGTCGCGCGCGCCAGCGAGCTGCCCCTCGTCCAGCACGTCCGCGATGAGCACGGAGGCATCGCCGCCGTCCCCGCGGATCGCGGCGGCCTTCGCATCGGCCGCCTCGCGCCGCCGGCCCAGGATCGCGACCGCCGCGCCCGCCCGCGCTAACCCTGCGGCGATGGCGCCTCCCAGCACGCCGTAGCCGCCCGTGACGACGGCCACGCGGCCGGCCAGCGTGAAGGGTGCGGTCATCTGAACAGCGCCGGGTCGATCGCGTCGGCCATCAAGCGGTACCCCGCCTCGTTAGGGTGCAGGTGGTCCCCCGAGTCGGCCGCAGGCAGCAAGCGCGAGGGCTGCGCGGGATCGCGCAGCGCCGCGTCAAAATCGATGACCGCATCGAACGTACCGCCGCTGCGGATCCACTGGTTGACGGTCTGCCGCGCCGCCTCCCGCTCGTCTCCAGCATACTGGGATCCGCCGAACGGCGGGATCGTGGCGCCGTAGATGCGCAGGCCGCGCGCGTGCACGCGGTCGATGATCTCCCGGTAGGCGACCACCAGGTTCCGCGCCACCGCAGCGGCTTGTCCCGGCGCACGCGCGCCGCCGATGTCGTTGACGCCCTCGAGCAGGATCACCCAGCGCGCCCCGGCCGGCGCCAGAACGTCCCGGTCCAGCCGCATGAGCGCCGTCGGGCCGAGGCCGCCCGTCAACACCGCGTTGCCGCCGATGCCGGCATTGAGCACGGCGACCCGCCCGGTGCGCGGATCCGCCTGCAGGCGACGCGCCAGGTTGTCCGGCCAGCGGTCGTTGCGGTTGGTGCCGGAGCCGCGCCCGTCGGTGATCGAGTTGCCCAGGGCCACTACCGCGGCACCGTCCGCCACGACGTCGAGGCCCGCGATGACATACCAGTGATCGGTCGTCACAGCGTCGGGAAGCTCGGCCGCGGCCACCCATTGGCCGGCCTGAAGATACGACGTGGTGCGCGAGCCGGGATGCCCCGTCACCTCCGCGGGCGCGGTCCCGATATGGATGGTGAGCGCGAGGTCGCCGAGCGCAGGAACGTCGTACTCCAGGGCGTCGGATGTGGCCGTGGCACCGGGAGCGATCAGCACCGAGTCCGCGCCGCCGAACGTCAGCCGGCGGTCGCTCGTAACGTCGATCGCGTGTCCGCCGCGCGAGCGTGCGATGTGGGCCGCCGTGATGGAGAGCGGGCTCGAACCGAACGCATTCGAGAAGCGCACGCGCATCAGCGGCCCGCCGACCGAAGTGTGGATGACTTGGCGCAGGGTGCTGCCCGCCAACCCCGGCGCCGGAGGCATGTTGCGTGGCTCAGTCAGCTGCACGGCTGCCGCCCAGGTCCCCAGCCAGTGCATCTGCGGCGCGGGCGACGAGGAAGCGCACGCGTTCACGACCGCCGCGAACGCGGCTAAAGCCGCGACTCGGCGTCTGCCGCTGAAGCGGCGTTGCGCGGTCAGTTCACTGACAGGGCCGAGTCGCGGGTTTACCCGCGCACTCAAGGCGCCGCCCTCATGTCGTCAGCACGCCGTCAGGGCGTCCGTACCGGCGCGCTCGCCCCCGCCGCCGGCGGCGGCTGGCCGAAGCCCGGTGGCGCCTGCAACCGCGAACGGCCATCGGTCGCGATGAACGCTCGCAACTCCACGTAGGCGCGATGCGGGTTGTTGCGCTGCAACCCGGCCCGGATCCACGTCTCGTGGTACCAGCGGTCGAACGGCGGGTACTCCGCGCGGGTGAAGTCGGCCTCGAGCTGCTCCAGCGGCGGCAGGGCCTCGCGGATGAGCCGCCACATGGCGGTCGACTCCGGTGCCTGGAGCGCGGCCACAAGCTTCAATGCGGCCCGGGTCTGTCGCTCATCGATCCGCAGGCCGAGACCGACGTCGACGGACAAGAACCGCTGCTCGGCCGAGGTCATCCCGGCCTCGGCTTTCCCTTCGATCGCCAGGGCCGTATCCAAGCGGGCGATGCGCGTCTGGAGCACGGCCAGGGTCTCGGCGTTGAACGGCGTGAACGGCTGGCCAGTCACGCGGCTCCACAGACGCTCGATGAGGTTCTGCACCGCCTCCGACGCGTACCAGAGCTTGTCGGGCGTGTCGAGCAGCGCATGGTAGCGGTCGTACACCACCCGCGCCGGGGCGGCAGCGGGCGCGAAATACTCCTGCGTCCACCACGCCGCGAACCGGCCCGCCGGATCGGCCGACCCGTAGACGGCCGGCGCGTTCCACGTGATGTCGGCGATCATGCGGGCGCCCGTGACGTAGTCGCGCAGCTCCGACACGTTGACGAGCATGTATTCGGTCGCCCGGGCCTGCACGATGCGCTGGAACTCGCCCGCGATCGTCGCGGGGGCCACGGTGTGCGTAGTCTGCTTGCTCAGGTTCCCGCCGAGGTATGCCAGGTGGTAGTAGACGCCGTGCTTCCAGCGGCCCAGGTCAGTCGGCAGTCCGCGCATGTGCCCGTCGTTGTCGTCCGGCCAGACGATGATGACGTCGTCCGGCAACCCGAACGCCGCCGGATCGCGGCGGTACAGCTCCAGCATCTCCGAGTACATCGTGAAGTGAAACAGCGGCGAACGCCCCGGGGGAAGCGCGTCGCGCACCATCGCGGTTTGCAACCCGATCACCTCGCGGAACACGCGGGCCTTGTCGGCGTCGGTCGTCCCCTCCGGCCACGTGTACGCGCGATCCGAGGTGTTCCGCAGGCCCACCGGCCAAATCACGTCCAGGTCGTGGTTCTCCGTGACGCCACCCCGCCAGAAGGTCAGCAGGCCGTCCCGGTTCGTGAGCCAGTCGTAGTCGGGCCGCACGCCGCGCTCGGCGGCCAGGTTGAAGGTGACGAGGCCGAACGGGTTGGAGACGAGGATGTCGTAGTGGTGCGACGTATAGTAGAGGCCCCAGTCGCTGGCGAGCTGCTGCACCTCGAAGCGGCGATGCACGCGCACGTACGGCGCCACCATGTTCATCCGCAGCCGCAGCGCTGTCTCGAAGAAACGCCGGTACCAGGCGAGCGGCACGTCCCCGGTCTGGAGCGGGTAGCCACGCGCATCGAACGGACGTGGCAGGATGTCCTCGTCGTCATGGAAGAATCCGCGATACCGGAACGTCGGCGGCCCCTGCGCGAAGCGCGTGCCCTTGAGGACCAGCGGGTCGCGGTGCTCCGGCACGTACCCGGTCCAGAGGTAGAGCGGATCCACGCCGAGCCGCTCCGACAGCGTGTACGCTGCGAACGCGGTGCCGCGGGGGTTCGACCCTACCAGCCAGACGGTCCGCGGCGCGGTGACGACGCGGTACGACTCCCACTGGCCCAGCAGCGTTTTGGCGTCGATCGCGGCGGGGAACGGTCCATTCCCGACTGTGGCGAGTCGAATGCTCGTCCTGCCGGCCGTTGGCGTGGCGACGATGGGCGGCCGATAGCCGCTGATCGTCTCGATGTCGTTCGCCAGGAACGCCGCGGCTTGGCGCACGTTCAGGTTCTCGGCGGCGCTGACCACGATTTCGGCGCCGCTGCCGCGTGACGCGAGCACCACATCACCCCCCGCAGCGGGTCCGGTCCGGACCCAGGACCCGCGCACGGGCGCCGCCCAGGGGTCGGCCTGGGCGGCGCCGCCCGACGGAACCACGGTCCACGCGAGCAGGAGCAGCATCGGAGTGATCGGCTCTCGGCATCGGCTCATGGGATCCTCGCATCGGGACATCCGAACGACGCAAGCGCAACCCCATAGTACGCGGAAGCGCGCCAGTCTGCTTTTGGGTTGCGGCGCCTCCGGCCAGCGCACAAGTTGTCGTCCAGATGATGGACCCCGCAAACAAAACGGCCGGCGTCGCGAGACGCCGGCCGGGAGAGGAGGGTTGTCGTCCCTCAGTTTGGGGCAACCCTGAACTTGAGCCCGCCGGCACCCATGCCGTCCCCGAGGAAGAATCTGTAGCATGGGGGCACTGGATAAGTCTGGTGCAAACCGGTGTTGGGTACGGCGCAGACCTGGTAGTTCCCGCCTGCAAGACCTGCAAAGGTGTAGAGCCCTGAGGCGTCGGTCCCCGTTGTGGCAATAACCGTGTAGGCGAGAGTAACGTCGTCCCGAACGCTGAGATCGAGCTCCCCCCAGTTTTGGGGCGCCGGCTTCCCCGAGGCGGAATCGACCACGAACCCAGTAGCCCATGCCGTTCCCGCGGGCGGCGGCGGCAGCGTGGGCTGCGTGTCCGGCGGGAGCGCCGGTGGCTGCGAGTCCGGCGCGGGCGGGTCCACCGGCGCCGGCGGATCGCACTTGTTGATTACCGTATTCGGGTGTAGCTCAGCCCGCATCACGCAATGCAGGGCGTCATGACCCAGCCCCGGAGGATCACCGACGAGCCCGTACGCGCGCCGCACGCCCGGGTTGGACCCGGGTGGAGCTTGAGACGCGCCGGCGAGGAACGGCGTGGTGACCAGGGCGAGCAGTACCATGAAGGCTCGCATCGCTCTCTCCCCTAACTTGGTTGAGGCTGAGGGAGGGGCGCTGCGACCTCAGCAGGCACAACCAAGTTCGCCACGCCGGGCTACGCAAGCTGTGCGGCATATCACGCAGTCGCGTTAAGCTAAAGTGTAGCTGTCACTTAGGTGGTTTTAGGTGCAGTCGATTGCGGCGCAACACTTTACGACTTCCAGCAGAAGGTGACGACGGCTCCTGCCGGGACGGTCTCAACGAACGCCTGCCCCGCCCAGCGCACGGCAAAGCTGCGCGGCTGGGCCGCACTGTTCACCACGATCAGGGCTTTGGAGCCGTCGTCCGCGTTGCGGAACGCAACGCTCTCCAGTCCCTCGATGCCGGAGGTCGACGCGATGCGGTGCGCACCCGGCTCCCAAGGTAAGCGGCGACGTAGCCACACAACGGGTCGTAATAGGCCCGGAACATCGCCTCGAACGCAGCCTCGTCCCCCGCGCGGATACGCACTACCCAATCCTGCGCTACCGCGCTCGACGCGGCGGCGGAACGACGACGCAGCTCGAAGGCCATGGGCCCGTTCATATATGGCGAGCTTCGAGGGGGCGCAAGAACGGGGCCAACGCCTGGGAAAACTCAGCGTGAGTGCGGCGGTTTTTACCGAGCGAGCGCGAGCAACGCCTGTCTGCGCGCCGCGAGCAGCACAGCTGATTCAACCCTCAATGCAACCATCACCCACCCCGCTTCTCGTAGACCCGTACATAGTCCACCCGCATCGTCTGCGGGAAGACGGTTGTTGCATCCGGACTGCCCGGCCAGGAACCACCCACCGCAACGTTGAGAATGATGAAAAACGGATGGTCGTACACCCAGCGTCCAGGAAGACTCTTAGGGGTGACGGTCAGGTAGAGGGTGCTGTCGACGTACCAGCGAATCGCATCCGGCTCCCACTCGACGGCGTACACGTGAAAGGTGTCGGCGAAGGCGCCCGCGGGCAGGTCATATGCGCGGCCGACGCCTTGCGCACCGGAGTACCCCGGGCCGTGCACCGTGCCGTGCACCCGGCTGGGCTCCTTGCCGATGTTCTCCATGATGTCGATCTCGCCGCACGCGGGCCAGCCGACGGAGGGGATGTTGTCGCCCAGCATCCAGAAAGCGGGCCACAGCCCCTGCCCGCGCGGTATCTGAATACGGGCCTCGATGCGACCGTACTGCCACGCGCCCAAGCCCTGGGTCTTAAGCCGGGCCGACGTGTATTCCCGGTTCCCGAGCGGCTCGTGACGGGCCTCGATGACGAGGGAGCCCGCGTCGATGTGTGCGTTCTCGACGCGGTCGGTGTAGAACTCGAGTTCGGCGTTCCCCCAGCCGTCGCCCCCGGTCTCGCGCACCCATTTCGTGGCATCGAGCGCTGGTCCATCGAACTCGTCGTGCCACACGAGCTGCCACACGGGGGGCCCGGCCGCGGGAGCGGCGAGCGCCGAACACGCGGCGACCGCGAGCCCGAGCCAAGCGCCGGTCACGTCTACGACTTCCGATACCGCCAGGCCACGATCCCGGCGCCCGCCGCCTTCAGCTCGAACGCATGGTTGCCGCTCGCCTCGATGGTCGGCACATCCTGTTTCTGGGACGCTATCACGTCGCCCTTCGCGTTCAAGAACTCGAACGTCACCGCTGCCGGAGCGCTGGGCTTGGCTTTGAGATTGGTGAACAGCCCGCCCAGCTTCGCCCCCTGCTCGTCCGAGGTGAAGGTGCCCACCGTCACCTCGACCGTGAGGGAATCGGCGACCGTGAGGTAGTACAGCGTCGAATCCTTGTTCCCCCGCAGCTGCCAGGCGCCGGCGACTTTCGCCAGGCTCGTGCGGTTCAACGGGTCCACCGCGGCCAGCCGCTGCGCCACGGGCAGCACCTTCGCGCTGTCCCCGATCAGGTAGTAGATACCACCCAGGTTGTACAGCGCCTCGCGGTAGTAGGGGTCTTTCGCGAGGCCCGCCTCGTAGGCGCGCGCGGCCAGACGGTAGCGCGGGGCGGCGATCGACGCCCGGAACGCCTTCATCGTGTCGTCCGTCACGGCAGCGCACTGCGTCGCGACCTGCCGCACGGTCAGTGTCTTATTCCGCCGCTTCTCGGCGCGGCACTTGCTGCCGACTGGCGCGGTGTCGGGCTCGTTTGGGATCGCGTTCAGGACGGCCTGAGCCGCGGCGAACAGGTCCGTCGCCTCAGCCGAATCGGCGTGGTCCAGGATCTGGTTGTACAGTGCCCCCGCGTCGTCGCGCTTCCCCTGGTGCGAGTAGATGGCGGCCAGCCCGGCGATGGCCTGCACGTCGCTCGGGTAGGCAGCGAGATAGTCCTTGTAGCCGGATACGGCGTCGTCCCAGCGCTGGGCCGCGTGGTAGACCCGGGCCACGTTGAACATGGCGTCCCGCTTCTCCTTGGCGAACTTCGGATCACTGGCCGCCGGCACCGCCAGCTTGAAGTACTTGGCCGACGAGTCCTGCTGATTGGCGTTGGCGAACAGCGTTCCCAGATAGATGAAGCCCGTCGGCTCGCCGTTGTAGATCGCGTTGGCGCGCCGGAAGCTGGCGATCGCCGAGTCGGTGTTCCCCGCCTGCCACGCTTTGACGCCTTCGTTGAACACCGGGACCCAGAAAATGCGCCGCCAGCGGTCGATGTCGTCCTTGCAGGTGGGCGCCAGCGCCAGCGCCTTGGTGAAGGCCGAGTCGGCGCCTGCGAGGTCGTTCTGCAGCGCGTAATAGCGGGCCAGGTAGTACCACGCGGCCGGATTCTTCTCTTGGCCTCCGGTTGCGACCGCCTCATGCAACACTTTGTCCGCGTCCTTCAGGTCCTTCGCCCGCTTGTCCACGAACTTGGTCTCGGTGGCGCTCTTCAAGTAGAGGACCCCGCTGTTCACCAGGTAATGCTTGGTGCTGAGGTCGCACCGGGCGCCCTCCCACTGCTGCGCGGTCAGGGGCTGGGCGACGGCTCCGACCACCAGGGCTACGATCACGGCCACGGTTCGATTGACGGTCATGCTCACTCCTTGGATTTGGCGACGAGCGCTTCCGCGTCGCGTTCGGCGGCGCGCGCAATCTCGAGCGGCGGCCGGCCGAGCGCCCGCGCGGCGGCGAGCACATCGTCGTATTCAGGCTTGAGCCGGACTCCGCCGGTGTCGGGCTGCTCCAGCACCTTCACGCGAACGGCCACGTCGGGCGAGAGCTGAATGGTCACCTGGCGGCGCGGCAGCGTGGCGCGCTCCGCCACCCAGCGGCGGATGCCGGCCGTCGTGCTGTGGCGGAACAGCGCGGCGGTCACCGCTTCGGCCAGCTCCTCGGGCGCCATCACTTCCACCCGAAAGCCCGAGCGGCCCTTCTTCATCTGCACAGGCCACGTCTGCACGTCGAGCGCACCGGCGCTCACCAGCGCGTGCCGCAGCGGCTCCACATACTCGGGGCTCATGTCGTCGACGTCCGTGGCCAGCAACACAACTCGTCCCGCTTCCGCCGCCTGCTCGCCGACGAGCAAGCGCAGCGCGTTGGGATAGTGCTGCGGGTCGCGCTGCCCCGCGCCCCAGCCGCTCTGCAGCAGGCGCCAATGCGCGGGCGGCGCCCCGGCAGACAGCACGCGCACCAGTGCCGCGCCGGTCGGCGTCGTGGCTTCACCCTCGATTGGCCCCCCACTCCCCCCGGCCAGCTCCAGTCCCTCGAGCAAGATCGCCGTCGCCGGAGCGGGGACGGGCAACCTGCCGTGCGCCGCTTCCACCCAGCCGTTTCCCACGGCGATCGGCAAGTGGTAGATGGACTCCACACCGAGCTGCTCGAACCCTTCGATCGCGCCGACGATGTCGAGTACGGCGTCCACAGCACCGACTTCGTGCAGGTGGACCTGCTCCGGCGGGACGCCGTGCACGCGGCCCTCGGCGGCACCGATCAGACGGAAGGCGCGCACCGCCCGCTCCTTCACCCAATCCGACACGGGGGCACCCTCGACCAGGCGCACCAGCTCTCCGACGTGCCGACCATGCGGCTGCTCGGGGATCACGAATTCGACCTGGCTGCACCTCACCCCGCACCGGTTCACCTCGCGGATGGTGACCTCCACACCCGTCAAGGCGAGGCGACGCGGCAGCTTCTCGAGCCACGCCGCCGGGACGCCCACAGACAGGAGCGCCCCGAGGGTCATGTCACCTGAGATGCCGGCGGCCGGGTCGAGAATGGCGATGCGCATGGGACCGAAGCGGCGAAATATTAACGGCTTAGCCGCGGTAGAGCCACCCGGCGCCGGTGTTGAAGAGCACGATGCGCTGCTCCGCTTTGACCACGCCCCGTGCCTTGAGCTCGAGCGCGGCGGCGAGCGTCGCCCCACCCTCCGGAGACGCATCCACCCCCTCGAGCGTCTGGAGCTGCTGCGCTGCGGCGACGAGCTGCGCGTCCGTCACGGCGACCGCGTCGCCCCCGCTCTGCCGCAGCGCTGCGAGCATGAGGCGGTCCCCCAGCGGGCTCGGCACGCGCAGCCCGGCCGCGATGGTCCGCGGCTCGGGCCACGGCGTGCAGGCCTCGGCGCCCGCTCGAAACGCCTGCACCACCGGCGCACAGCCGGCGGACTGTACGCTGTACATTCGCGGCAAGGGCCCACGCACCCAGCCCGCGGCGGCCAGCTCTCCAAACGCTTTCCACATGCCGATCAGTCCGGTGCCTCCACCGGTGGGATACACGATCACGTCCGGCAGGGTCCAGCCGAGCTGCTCCACCACCTCCAGGCCAAGGCTCTTCTTTCCCTCGATGCGGTACGGCTCGCGCAGCGTCGACACATCCATCGCCCCGGTGTCCGCGGCGTAGGCGCGCGCTGCTTTCCCGCAGTCGCCGATGTGCCCCTCGACCAGCACCAGCTCGGCGCCGAAGCTCCGGATCTGCGTGAGGATGACGGGCGGCGTGCTGGCCGGCGCGTACACGCGCGCCGCGACTCCCGCCCGGGCGGCGTACGCCGCGAGCGCGACGCCGGCGTTGCCGGCCGTCGGCACGACGAGCCGTCGCACGCCGGCGTGCGCCGCGCGCGTCACCGCCGCCGCCAACCCCCGCGCCTTGAAGGAACCCGTAGGATTGCAGCTCTCTTCTTTGACCCAGAGATCCCCGAAGCCGTGCCGCGCGGCGACGCGCTCGACCGCAAGCAGCGGCGTCCCGCCCTCCCCCAACGTCACGGGCGACTCCCCGTCGGCGAGGGGCAGCCACTCGCGGTAGCGCCACATCGTCCAGGGCCGGTCGCAGAGCTGCGATTTGACGTCGGGGTGCGGCGCGGCCGGGTAGCGCACGAGGTACGGCTGGCCGCAGTCGCACACTCCGGGCCTGCCGTCTGCGCCTCGGGTCTTCCCGCAAGCGGAGCACTCCAGCGACCACGGGAGGGCCACGGTCATCACGCGCAGGGTCGCGAGTAAACTCGCGGCTCGGCCGCTGCCCGTGAACGGGCGCTCCGCCGCTTCAGCGCCAGTCGCCGAGCCGCGGCTTCAGCCGCGGGCCTACGCGCGCGCATGGAGCCGGTCGAGAATCCGCTCGGCGAGCGTCGTCGAGAACCCAGGGAGCGCTGCGATCTCCGCCGGCGTCGCGGTCTTCACCCCGGCGAGCGAGCCGAAGCGCTCGAGCAGCACGCGCCGGCGATTCGGGCCCACGCCCGGGATGGCGAGCAGCTCGGAGGTGATCGTGCGCTGGGCACGCCGTTTCCGGCTATAGCTCACGGCGAAGCGGTGCGCCTCGTCGCGGGCGCGCTGCAGCAGCTTCAAGGATGGGCTGCGCCGCGACAGCCGCAGCGGGTCGGAGCGCCCGGGGAGGAACACCTCCTCCTCCTGCTTCGCCAGGCTCACGAGCGGCAGCTTCTCCAGTCCGAGCGCCCGCGCCGCGTCGCCGGCGGCACCGAGCTGGCCCTTCCCACCGTCGATCACCAGCAGATCGGGGAGCGGCTTTGCTTCGCTCATCCTGCGGCCCAGGTAGCGCGTGACGACTTCGTGCACCGCTGCGAAGTCGTCCTGGGGCGCTCCCCGGATCCGGAAGCGACGGTACTCCGCCTTCTTGGGGCGTCCCGCCTCGAACCACACCAACGATCCGACTGTATCGCGGCCCTGGTTGGTCGAGATGTCGATGCACACGAACGCGCGCGGCACCGCCGCGAGGCCCAGGTCCCGCCCCAGCGCGAACACCGGATCGGCCGCCCGCTCGTCGATGTCGAAGCTCTCGATCTTCAGGCTGTCGAGCAGGTGGCGGGCGTTCTGATCGGCAAGCTGTGCGAGCTTGGCAAAAGTGCCCCGCTGGGGAACGTGCCAATCGCTGTCCGGCGCCACCTGTTGCAGCACGTCGAGGTCGTCCGGTGCGAACGGCAGCAGCGCGTGCCGCGCGCGCGCTTCGAGCGGCAGGTAGCACCGCACCAGGAACGCCGCCAACACCGCTCCTTCGGTCTCGTGCTCCACGTTCTCGAGGAAGCGGTGGTCGCGGGCGATCAACCGGCCAGCGCGCACACGCAGCACGACGCCGCAGGCGTCGTCCCCGTCGCGCGCCAGCCCGATCGCGTCGGCGTCCCCGCCCCCCACCAGCTCCACGGTCTGCGGCTGCTCCAGCTGGTCCAGCCACTTGAGCGCATCCCGCAGCTGGGCCGCGCGCTCGAAGTCGAGCCGCTGCGACGCTTCGTGCATCCGCTCGCGCAACCGCGTGCGCACGTCGACCGTCTTGCCCTCGAGAAACAGCAGGACGTCGTCGATCATCCGACGGTAGTCCGCTTCGCTCTGGTAGCCGACGCACGGGGCCCGGCACCGCTCGATATGGTAGTCCAGACACGGCCGGTTGGGCGCGTCGTGCGGCAGGTCCCAGTGGCACGACCGCACGGTGAAGATCCGGCGAATGATCTTCAACGTCTGGCGCAGCGTGGCCACGTCGGTGTAGGGCCCGAAGTAGCGCGCCCCGGGGATGTTCACGCGCCGCACCACCAGCACGCGGGGGAACGGCTCCGTGACGGTCACCGCGACGCGCGGGTAGCTCTTGTCGTCGGTCAGCCGGATGTTGAAGCGCGGCTTGTGCTCCTTGATGAGGTTGTTCTCGAGCAGCAGCGCCTGCGCTTCGTTCGGCACGATGATCGTCTCGAGGTCGGCGATCTGGCGCACCAGTGCCGACCGCTCCGGCGTGGACTCCGCATCCGGGCCGAAGTAGCTCGGCACCCGTGAGCGCAGGGTCTTCGCCTTGCCGACGTAGAGAATCTCCCCGGCTGCGTTCTTCCACAGATACACGCCGGGTTTGTCGGGAAGCGCCTTCAGTTGTCGGGCGATCAGCGCAGGAACGTCCACAGGCGACGGGCGTCGGGGTGTCGCAGGGCGATGGTGCCGCCGAAATACACTCCCCCAAAGATAGCGAGGGCGAGAAGGGCCGCGGCGAGGGCACCGGCCTGCGTGGCGATCCGAGCGACCGCCAGAGCCGCCCCGGCGGCTGCGCCACTGACGAGCAGACTGACGCCGAAGGCGCGCCACTCGGTGCGGCCGAGGATGGCGCCCACCCGCCGATCGAGGTCCCGCAGGTGGAAGACGACGTTCACAGTCGCCCCGAGCGACGAGCCAAGCGCGATGCCGGCGGGTCCGAAGCGGCGCATCAGCATGTAGGCGAGAGCGCTCGACAGGATGAGCGACGCGGAAGCGATCTTTACCGGAGTCCTGGTATCGCGCAGCGCGTAGAACCCGGACTGGAACAGCTTCACACAGGCCTGCCCCAGCAGCCCGACTCCGTAGGCCGCGAGCACGCCCCCCACGAGCGCCGTGTCAGCAGCCGCGAAGCGTCCCGTCTGGAACAGCGGCCGCACGATCACCGGCGCGAGCGCCACGAAGGCGAGGGAGGACGGCAGAATGAAGAAGACGATGCGCCGGAACCCCACGGCGATCCGCGCCCGCAATTGCTCGTTGGGCGTCGCGCGCTGGGCGTCGCGCGCCAGATCCGGCAGCGACACCGCCGCCACCGACGTGCCGAACAGACTGATCGGCAGGATCTGCAGCAGCTGCGCGTACTGCAGGCTCGACGCCCCGCCCTCCCCCGCGAGCGTGCCGAGCAGGGTGTCGATGAGACCCGAGATCTGCGCGACGCCGGCGCCGAGCACGACCGGAAGCCAGGCGACGAGGACGTCGCGCACGCCCTCAGCGGAAAGACTCCACTGCACCGGCAGGCCCCGCAGCGCGCGGGCGCAGGCCGGCAGCTGGACACCCACCTGCAGCACGCTGCCCGCGACCGTTCCCCACGCCAGCGCCAATGAAAGTCGCGTGAGCTGCTCGGCGATGGGCAGGGCCGGCGACACGAGCCACGTGCCCGCCCCGACCAGCGCCGCGATCCCCGCGATGTTCCAGACGGCCGGCGCCGCGTACGACAGGAAGAAACGCCGGTGGGTGTTGAGGACACCGAGGCACCAGGCCGAGATCACCATCAGGCCCGACATCGGAAACAACAGGCGCATCAAACTCACGGCAAGGGCGCGCGCGTCGCCTTGCAGCCCGGCGCCGAACACGCTCGTGAGCGCGGGCGCGAAGCCGATCCCTACCAGCGCCAGGACACCCGTCGCGAGCAGCAGCAGCCCGAGGATCGCGCCGGCCAGAGCGCGTGCCGCGCCCTTGTCCGACCGCTCGTTGAGCGCCGCGTACACGGGGATGAACGACGCCGACAACGTCCCTTCCGCCAGGAGGTTGCGGATGGTGTTGGGGATCCGCTGGGCGACGGTCAGGGCGTCCGCGGCCCAGCCGTTGCCGATGTAGTAGGCAATGGCGCGCTGGCGCACGTACCCCAGCACGCGGCTCAACAGAATGCCGGCGGCGACCTGGGCTGCCTGGCGCCCGCCCCCCCCCCCCCCCCCCCCCCCCGCCTCGCCGGCTGCTGCGCCGGCCTGCCCCGGCACCGTCAGGGGCTTTTCTTCTTGGGGTCTTCCAGCAGCCGCTGGACGAACTGCAGCTCTTCCCGCATCCCGGTCAGCGAGCGGGTCAGGTCCTGGAGGTCGCTCTCGAGCACGTCGACCCGGCGCTCCAGCTCGCGTACCTCCTTGCCCCGCCCGCTGCCCCCGTCGGTCTGCCCTTCGAGTCGCCGTGCCAGCGAGCGTCCCAGCGGCGAGTCGAGCAGGATCGCCGTGATTGGAATCATCAGTGCGATGACGAGCACCACCACGAAGAGCCACATGGAAGGATTCTACGAGGCGCCCGCCCAGCGCGCCACCTCGTGGGCGAGGGCGTCGAGCAAATCGGGGCCGTAGCGGATCAGGAACGACGCGAGCGTGAGCACGCGCTCCTGGGGCTCGCCACGCGGATACACCGCCGCCCGGGCGCGGGCGATCTGGCGCACCAGCGTCTCGCTCTCACGCTTCACGCTCGCGACCAGTTTGCGCTCGATCTCCTGAGTGCCGGCCAGTGCCGCGTTGCGCGCCGACTGCACTGTGCGCTCGAGCGTCGGATCCACGGCGGTCACGACGCGCGTGAGCCGTGCGTAGCGCGCCTCGAGCTCCTGGCGCAGCGCGTCGAACGACTCTACGGCCTCCGGCGGGAGCGACTCGCGGACCAAGCGCGCTTCGAGCTCGCCCGGTTTGCCGTCCAGCGCCTCGAGCCCCAGGCCGTAGCGCTGCATCAACTTCTCCACACGGCCCTCCACGATCAGGCCCGACCAGCGCGGCACCGGCGCCTGGCGCGCGACCCCCAGCAGCTCGTACAGCGGCGCGGCGTCCGCGAGGTACTTGAGCTCGGCGGGTCCCGCTGCGTACGCGAGCGTGGGCAGCAGCGCCGCCTCGATCACGGGTCGCAGCAGCACGTTGGGTGAGAGGCGCTCGGGAGCCTCTCGCGCGAGGCGCTCGAGGTCCGCGCGGGTGAATCGCTCCCGGCTGCGACGCGTGACAAATGCGTCGCCGCTCGCCTGCAGCCGGTCCCGCCCCTGGCCGGCCTCGACGAACACCGGTGTGTAGCCGTCCGGCAGGGTCGTGCCGAGCCCGCGTAGCACCCACGGCGCCGCCGCCTGTTTGGCCCCGCGGTCGTGGGCGCGCAGCACGGCGAGCCCGCGCGGCGCGAGCAGCACCTGCAGCGCCTCGGCGCAAGCGTCGGCGAGCGTGACCTCGGGCCGGTACGCGCCTTCCAACCAGCGCACCACGTCCGCCTTGAACTCGCTGTCTGGCGTTCCGGACTGGAGCTGGTCCAGCGCCGCGCGGATCTCGGCGCCGCAACGTTCCCGCGCCAGGGGCACGAGCGGCGCGTCGGCCGGGCGCTCCCGAAGGACGATATCTGCCAGGTCGCCTTGCGCATTCAGGAACGCGGCGTGGTTGGCTTCCGCGAAGTCGTGGTCGTCCCCGGCGACCCAGAACACCGGCACGACCGGCGCGCCCAGCGCTCGCTCGAGCCGTTGCGCCAGGGCGATCGCCGACAGCGCTTTGTACACGGTGTAGAGCGGACCGGTGAACAGGCCGGGCTGCTGACCGGTCGTGACCGCCAGCACCGCGCCGTCGGCGAGCTTGTCGCGCCCCGGGCCGGGCAGCGTGGACGCCAGGACCTCGGGAGTGACGTGCCGCGGCTGCAGCGTCTGGGTGGGGAGCGTGAGCGGTGCGATCGGCGTCGGGACGATGCGCGGAATCACGAGCCCCCCTTCCCCCGCTCCGCGTCGCGGTGCGGGTCGAGCGCGTGATACTCCGCGCCGAACCACTGCTCGAACCACTCGGTCATTCGCCGAAGACGTCCGCCTGGAACGTGAGCACCTCGGTGTCCGGTTCCCGCCACGCGTCGGGGGGGAGGCCGGCCTTGCGACACGTCGCCGCCAGGAATGCCTCGGGCCCCCAATGATACTCGGTCGCCACCTGCGGCAGCAGCAGGCCGACGTGGCGGCCGCGCCGCACGATGAGCCCATCCCGGCCGGCCACGATCCGGGCCGGATCCACGGGCGTCAGTGGAAGCGGCGCGGCCGACGTCAACACCGAGATCTCGAGCACGAGGCGGGGGAGCTCCTCCGGGGTGACCGGCGCGAAGCGGGGGTCATCCCGCGCGGCGGCCACGGTCATCTCGCGCACGACGTCGCCGAGCGGCCGCTCGTCCGCGATGCGGCCGACGCACCCGCGCAGCGCCCCGGCCTCGGTGATGGTGACGAATGCCCCGCGCCGCAGCGCGGCCCCGGGCACCTCCGGGAGGGGCGGCAGCAGCCCACCGGCGAGGTGCGCCGCGAGCGTGGCGCGCGCCAAGCGCAGCAGCGCCGCCCGGTCTGCCGCCGTCAACTCAGGGTCCCCGATGGTAGGGCTCCCCCCGGCGGATGGTGTAGGCACGATACAGCTGCTCGTACAGGACGACCCGCGCCAGCTCGTGCGGGAACGTAAGGCGGGAGAGGCTCCAGATGCGCTCGGCCTCGTGCAGCACCGGCGCCGGCAGCGCTTCGGCACCGCCCAGGGCGAACGCCACGTCGCGTCCCTCCAGCTCCCAGCGGGCCGTCCAGTCCGCCAGCTGACTCGACGTGCACTGCTCCCCCTGTTCCGCCAGCGCGACGAGGCGCGAGCCCTCGGGAATCGCCTCGAGGATTCGCGCCTCGTCCTTCAGTTCCCGCTCCTCCACCTTCGTATAGCGCCGCAGCCGCTCGAGATACCCGTCACATGCCGCCCGGAGCGCCGCGTCCCGCACGCGGCCCACCGCGACGACGTGATAGCGCATCAGGCATACATCCCACGCAGCCGGTGCATCGCCGCCACGCGATCGATCGCGATCATGTACGAGGCGATCCGCGTGTTCACTGCATGGCGCTCCGCCCAACTCACGACCTCGGTGAACGAGCGCACCATGATGCTCTCGAGCCGGCGGTTGACCGTGTCCTCGTCCCAGAAGTAGCCGCCCCGGTCCTGCACCCACTCGAAGTAGCTGACGGTCACCCCACCCGCGTTCGCCAGGATGTCGGGGATGACGAAAATGCCTTTCTTCTCGAGGATCTCGTCCGCAGCGGCGGTTGTTGGGCCGTTCGCGCCTTCGCAGATGATCTTCGCCTTGATGTGGGGAGCGTTCTTGCGGGTGATGACGTTCTCGGTCGCGGCGGGGACCACCACATCGCAGTCCAGGGTGAGCACCTGATCGCTCGGAATCGCGTCGGCCTTCGGGTAGCCGGCGAGCTGGCGGCGCTCCCGGACCCACTTGAGCACGTCGCCGACGTCGAGCCCCTTGGCGTTGTGCAGGCCGCCCGACTTGTCGGACACCGCCACGATCACCGCCCCTTCCTTGGCCAGGAGATCCGCGGTCACCGAGCCCACGTTGCCGAACCCCTGGATCGCCACGCGCGCCCCCTTGAGCGACATCCCCAAGCGCGCCAGCGCTTCCCGCGTCACGATCATGCAGCCCCGCCCTGTCGCCTCGCGCCGGCCCAGCGAGCCACCCATCTCGATCGGCTTGCCCGTCACCACCGCGGTCACCGTGTGGCGCTTGTGCATGGAGTAGGTGTCCATGATCCACGCCATCACGCGCTCGTTGGTGTTCACGTCTGGCGCGGGCACGTCCGAATCGGGCCCCAGCGTCTCGATGATGCTGGACGTGTAGCGCCGCGTCACCCGCTCGAGCTCCTGCATGGACATGGCCGTCGGATCGCACACCACGCCCCCTTTGGCGCCCCCGAACGGGATGTTGACGAGGGCGCACTTCCACGTCATCCAGGCCGCGAGCGCCTTCACCTCTTCGAGCGTCACGTTCAGGTCGAAACGGATGCCCCCCTTCGCTGGCCCGCGCGACGTGTTGTACAACACCCGGTAGCCGGTGTACACCTCGACCTCGCCGTTGTCGCGCACCACGGGAACCGACGTGATGATTTGCTTCTCGGGGTTGCGGAGGACCTTGTACAGCCCGGGGTCGAGCTTGAGCAGCTGTGCGGCGTGGTCGAAGCGCTCCATCATTGCCTCGAACGGGTTCTCTTCGGCCAGGAAGGTGTCCTTTTCCGGCCGAATCATCTGCCGCTCGGTATGGATCGCAGGTTCGCTCATGGTTCTCGCTTCAGGGTCTGTTCCAACGGGGCACGGCGTCCAGAGCGTGTTCCAGCAAGTGGCCGTTCCGCTCCCATTGGACGGCAAGCCCCGCGACCAGCGGCTCGGGCACGTCGCCCGGCCACCGGCCGCGGAGCTTCACGGCGTCCTTCTCAGTGACTACAACATAATCCGCCCCGGCCAAGCCTCGCACGAGGCCCGCGAGATCGGCCTCCGCGTAGGGGTGATGATCTTGATACGCTTGGAGTTGCACGATAGCGCCGAGACCGCGCAGCTGTGTTGCGAACGTCTCCGGATCGGCGATCCCGGCAGCCGCCAGGACACGGCGCCCGGCGAGCACCGGCAGCTCATGGCGCGTTCCAGACCGCATCCCCTCGAGCCGGCCCACGGCGAGGTGAGCGACACACACCAGGGTTCCGGCCCGTCGTTGCTCCAGCCGGCGCGCGAGCGCGTCCGCCGCCGCAGCCGACGCGCGCTTCCGGGTCACCACGATAACGTCGGCGCGGGCCAGCGCGTCCCATCCCTCCCGCCACGGCCCAGCCGGCAGCGGCCAGCGGGAGCCCTCCACGCTCTCGGCGCTCACGACGGCGATGTTGAGATCGCGCACCACGGAGAGCAGCTGGAACGCGTCGTCGAGCACCAGGATGTCCGCGCCGGCCGCGCGGGCCCGCACCGCGCCCGCGACGCGGTCCGGATGCGCCACGACCACGCCTTCCGGGACCAGCCGCCGGTGCACCAGCGGCTCGTCGCCGCCGTAGCCGCGCAGCAGGATACCGGGCGTGCGGCCCTGCCCCACGTAGCGGCGCGCGATCCAGGCCGCAAGCGGCGTCTTGCCCGTCCCCCCGACGGACAGATTCCCCACCGCGACGGTCGGGAGGATCAGGCGCTTGGCCCGCAGCACGCCGCGGCGATAGGCTGTCGCGCGGACCCGGACGATCGCGACGTACGGGAGCGACAACGGCACCAGGGCGAGCCGTACTACGCGAGCGACGGACGCCCTCCCCCACACCCAAAGCATGACTCGAGGGCCGCTCACCCTTCCCCCTCCCCCGTTGCCGCTGCTCCGCCGTACGTGACCGCGTGAAGCGCCTGCTCTGCGTCCGCGATGCCGCGCCGCACCCCGTCCTTCCCGTCGCCGACGCTGAACGGCGCGCTGTAGGCGACGTCGATCGTGGCGAACGGCTTCGGCACGCAGAAGCGGTCCCAGGAACGAAGCCACCAGGCGGACGAGGCCCGCGCGCCCACCGCGATGACCAGAGCGTCGGCGTGCTGAGCTGCGGCGAGCGCGCCAGGCTTCACGCGCTCCGCCGGCCCGCGCGGGCCGTCAGGGGTGAGGGCGACCTCGGCGCCCGCGCGCAAGTAGCGCACCAGGCCGAGCAGCCCCGCGTCACCGCCGCGCTTGGAGGACCCCCGGACGACGCGGTAGCCCCAGCGCTCCGACAGCTCGGCGAGATGGCCGCCGTCGCGGTGCCGGCTGATGAGCAGCGCCACTCCCTCCCCGCGCCGCGAGTAGAGCAGCGGGAGGATACGGCTGTGCCACAGCACGTACACGATCGGTCGCTGCAGGCGGTGGGCGACTTCCACGTGCTCCCAGCCGCGCACCCGATAGCGCCAGGTTGCGGCGACGAGGCCGAGCAACGTCGCGCCCACTCTCACAGCCAGGCGGTCGGCCCAGCGCAGCCTCACCCCAGCAGCTCCTCGGCGAGCCTGGCAACCCGGACGGCGGCACCGGGGGGCCCGAGCCGGTCCCGCACCAGCGCCAGCCCTTCGCGCTGCTGTCGAGCGGCCTCGCTCCGCCCGTCGAGCAGCGGGAGCACCGCGGCCGCGAGCGCCTGGGGCGTCGCCGCCGCCTGCAGGAATTCGGGAGCTACCTCGCGACCCGCGATCAGGTTGACGAGCCCGACATGGGGCACGCGGAGCAGGCGTATGGCGATCGCGAACGACACCGGGTTGAGTCGATACGCGATGACCATGGGGAGGTCGGCGAGGGCGGCCTCGAGCGTCGTCGTCCCCGACTTGCAGAGCCCAGCATCCGCGGCGGCAAACACCGGGAGCGGGTCGCCCCGGTGGATGTGAATCGCGCCGGGCCTGTCGTAACGTCCCCGCGGCGTGCCCGCGACCACGACCTGCGCGGTCGGGTGCTCGGCGAGCACGGCGGCAGCCGCGTCTCGGAACACGGGCCACAGCCGGGCGACTTCTTGCGCGCGGCTGCCGGGAAACACGCCGAGCACCGGGCGACTCGGATCGAGGCCCAACGTCCGGCGCGCCTCGGCGCGGGGCGGCGGGGGCACCCGGTCGCGCAGCGGGTGCCCGACGAACGTCGCCGGGACGCCGCGTTGCCGGAAGAAGGGCTCTTCGAACGGGAGGATCACGGCCAGGCGCTGCACGGTCGTGAGCTTGCGGACCCGTCCCACACCCCACGCCCACATTTGCGGCGCGATGTAGTAGAGGACCGGGATGCCCGCCGCACGCGCCACCGCCGCTGCGCGCAGATGGTAGCCGGGGTAGTCCACGAGGATGACGAGGTCGTAGCGCCCGGCCCGGAAGGCGTCGCCCACGCGTCCCAGCAGGCGGAAATGCGCCGGCAGCTTCGCCAGGGCCTCGACGAAGCCCACCACCGACATCCGCTCCATGCGGTCGAGCACGGTGGCGCCCGCGGCCTCGAGCCCGGGACCGCCGAACGCCTCGAAGGTGGCTTCAGGAAGCCGCTGCCGCAGCGCCGTGACCACGGCCGCGGCGTGCGCGTCGCCCGACGGCTCGCCCGCCGAGACGTAGATGCGCGGCCCCCCCGCCCCCCCCGGCCCCCTCCCGGGGCTCACGGCCGCGCGGTGGCGAGGGGCGAGGCCTGGACGGCGTCGGCGACCCGGAAGGCGAGCGCCAGCGCCTGTGCGCCGGCGGCGCCCGACACGACGACCTCCTCTTCGCCCCGCACGGCGCGGAGAAAGCTCTCGAGCTCGAGCTGGAGCGGCTCGGCCTCTGCCGCCTCGAGCCGGACGTGCTCGACGATCTGCTCGAGTCGCGTGGCGGCGAGGCTCTGCCACCCGGGCTTCAGGCGATAGAACTCGCCCGTCCCCTGCGCCAGGTCGAGGGAGAAATACCCGGTCGGCTGAAAGATCCGCAGCTTGCGGGTGCGCTCTCGGGAGACGCGGCTCGCGGTCACGTTCGCGATGGCACCGTTCGCGAACTCGATGCGGGCGTTGGCGATGTCCACGTGCGCAGTGAGGAGAGGTACGCCCGTGGCCCGGACGTCCGCCACGTCGGAGCGCACCAGCTCGAGCACTAGGTCGAGGTCGTGAATCATGAGGTCGAGGATCACGGCCACGTCCGTCCCGCGCGGCTGGAACGACGCGAGGCGATCGATCTGTAGGAAGCGGGGCTCGTCCAGGTAGGGGGCAGCGGCGCGCACGGCGCGATTGAACCGCTCGACGTGCCCCACCTGGAGCACGACGCCCCGCTCCCCCGCCCGTCGCACCAGCTGCTCGGCGCCCGGCACCGTATCGGCGAGCGGCTTCTCCATCAGCAGCGCGATGCCGCGCCCCAGCACTGCGAGCCCCACCGTCGCATGAGCAGGGGTCGGCACGGCCACAGTCACCGCATCCACGCGCTCGAGCAAAGCCTCCAGCGACGGATGGGCGACGGTCTCCAGCTGCTGCGAGACCTCGGCCGCACGCGCCGGATTCTTATCGTAGATGCCGACGAATTCGCTGCCCGGCATCCGCCGGAGCAGCCGCGCGTGGTGGAAGCCGAGGGCCCCGGTGCCGATGACGCCGACCCGGATCGGCCTCCCCGCCGCGCTCACACCAACACTCCCCGCTGGGATCCTTCGATGAACTTGAGGAAGCTCTCGACCTCCGGCGTCTGGGGCAGCTCGGCGCGCGCCTTCGCGATCCCCTGGCTGACGGTCATGTCGGAGTTGAATAGGAGACGGTAGGCGCGCTTGAGCGCGAGCTTCACATCGGGCGAGAAGCCCGCGCGCTGCAGACCCACCGAGTTGAGCCCGTAGAGATGCACGGGGTTGCCGACGGCCTTGGTGTACGGCGGCACGTCCTGGTTCACGCGGGAGCCGCCGCCCACGAAGGCGAAGGTACCGATGCGCACGAACTGGTGGATCGGCACGAGCCCGCTGATGATCGCCCGATCCTCGACGGTCACGTGGCCGGCCATCTGCACCGCGTTGGCGATGATCACGTCGTTGCCCACGGCACAGTCGTGCGCGATGTGCACGTAGGACATCAAGAAACAGCGCTGCCCCACCGACGTCCGGCCGGTGGCCGGCGTCCCGCGGTTAATGGTGCAGTATTCGCGGATCACGGTCGCGTCGCCGATCTCGACCCACGTCTCTTCGCCCTTGTATTTCAAGTCTTGAGGGTCGTTCCCGATGACGCTGCCGTAGCCGACCTTCACCCCCGAGCCGAGGCGCGCGTTGCGCTCGAGCACCGCGTGACCCGCGACGTGGCAGCGCTCGCCGACCGTCACGTGCGGGCCGATGATCGCGTACGGACCGACGGTCACGTCGTGGGCCAGCTGCGCCGTGGGATCGACCAGCGCGGTCCGATGGATCACTTTTCGGTCACCATCGCCATCATCTCGGCCTCCGCCACAACCTGCCCGTCCACATAGCCGACACCCTTCATTTTGCAGGTCTTGCCGCGGAACTGGATCATTTCGAGCTCGAAGCGGATCTGGTCCCCCGGCACCACCGGCCGGCGGAACTTCACGTTGTCGAGCGACATGAAGTACACGACCTTGTCCGAAACGTCCTGTCCCTCGAAATGGCTCATCAGCAGCATCCCGCCGACCTGGGCCATCGCTTCGATGATCAGCACGCCCGGCATGATGGGGTGGCCCGGAAAGTGTCCCTGGAAGAACGGCTCGTTGATCGTGACGTTCTTGATGCCGACGATCCGCTGCTGCCCTTCGACTTCGATGATCCGATCGACCAGCAGGAAGGGGTAGCGATGCGGCAGCACGTCCATGATGCGCCCTATATCCATCGTCGGAGCCCCCGTACGCTTGGCGGCCCGGGACAGCGCGCGAGCGAGCGCGACGTTTCCGCCGTGGCTCGGCCGCGTGGCCACGACGTGGGCGCGGATCCGCGCGCCCGTCAGCGCCAGATCGCCGACGATGTCCGCCGCCTTGTGGCGCACGAACTCGTCCGGCCAGCGGAGCTTGCCGCCGTTCACCAGGCCGCGATCGTCCAGCACGATCGCGCTCGTCGCGGACGCACCCTTGATGAGCCCCTTCGCCTTCAGCCCCTCCACCTCGCTCGCAAAGCCGAACGTCCGGGCCGGGGCCAGCTCGTGGGCGAAGCTCTGCGGGGTGACGCTGTAGCTGCCCGACTGCCGTCCGATCAGCGGATGCGACCACTCGATCGTCACCGTGAGCCGGAACTCTTTCGCGGGCGCCACCACGTAGCTCGAGTCCCCCTCGGTCACGGTGAACGGCGCCTGCACGCTGAGCACCACCGGCTCCCCGTCCACCTCGACCGGCTCCGCCTGTGTGAGCGCGGCGAAGTACGGCTGGACGCTGCCGTCCAGGATCGGCGGCTCGGGGCCGGTCAGCTCGACAGTCAGGTCGTCGATCTCGTGCGCCGCTACCGCGGCCAGGAGATGCTCCACAGTGTGAATCGTCGTCCGGCCCCTGCCGATGGCGGTGCGGCGCTCGACCGCCTCGACTTCGGTGAGGCGCGCGGGGACGACAGGTGTCCCCGCCAGGTCGGTCCGCCGGAACAGGATCCCCTGGCCCGGCGGCGCGGGGAGGAACGTCGCCTCGGTCTCGGCGCCGGTGTGCAGCCCCTGCCCCGACACCGACGCCCGCTGCCGGATGGAGCGTCTACTGATGAGTCTCCTCCTTGCGCCGTACCAGCGCCTCGAGGTCGTCGACGATCTGTGCCAGCCGGTACAGCGCCCCCTGGGCGCGCAGGAACTCGCGGTGGCTCCGGGCCGGGTACCCCGAGACCGTCGCCCCTGGGGGGATGTCGCCGATCACGCCCCCTTGCACCGTCACCCGCGCTCCCCGGCCAATGGTGACGTGGTCGGCCAGTCCCGCCTGCCCCGCCAGGAAAACGTCGTCCTCGACGTGCGTGCTGCCCGCGATCCCGGCCTGCCCCGCGATCAGGCAGCGCGCCCCGATCCGGCAGTTGTGTCCGATCTGCACGAGGTTGTCGATCTTCGTCCCGGCACCGATGACCGTGTCGTCGACGCTGCCGCGGTCGATCGTGGTGTTGGCGCCGATCTCCACGTCGTCCCCGATGATGCAGCGCCCGATCTGGGGGACCTTGCGGGGCAGCTCGCCGCCCCGCCCGGGCACGTAGCCGAAACCGTCCGCTCCGAGCCGGGCACCGGCGTGCAGAATCACCCGGTTACCGATCACCGTGCCGCTGTAGCACACCACGTGGGGGTAGATCCGCACGTCGTCCCCCACTTTTACCTCGGGCCCCAGGACGCACGCCGCGCCCACTCGGACGTTCTTTCCGAGCCGCACCCCCTCCCCCAGCACCGCATAAGGCCCGATCGCGACCGGCTCATCCCACATCGCCCCGCGCCCGATCACCGCCGTGGGGTGCACTCCCGCACTCCAAGTTGGCTCCGGGTAGAGCACCGCAATGACCGAGAGCAGGGCGACGTGCGGATCCCGCACGATCACCCGGCAGGGCGGCCCTCCGGACTCCTGTGCCAGGTCTGGCTTACAGAGCACGACGGCGGCCCTAGACTGTTGAAAATACGGGAGATAGCGCCTGCTGGCAAGAAAAGACAGGTCGTCCGGGCCCGCCCGGTCGATCGGGGCGACCCCGGTGACGGTCACGTCGGCCGGACCGACGAGCTGTCCTTGCGTGAGCGCTGCGATCTCAGCGGCCGAGAGCCGGGCGTTCACGGGCGCGGGGGGCTACTGCGACTGTTTCAGCCGCTCGAGCACCTTGCTGGTGATGTCGAGGGCGGGATCGGCGGCGACGATGTTCGAGTTAGGAGCGTCGGCGTCGAAGATCAACGCGTAATTCCCCTCGGCCCGGAGTCCCTGAATCACGGCGTTGACGCGAGACTGGATAGGCTGCAGCAGCTCCTGCTCGCGTTGTTGCGCGCGGCTCTGGAGATCGTTGGATCGCTGCTCGAACTTCTGCTGCAGCTGTTGCAGGTCCTTCTGCTTCTGTTGCTTGGCGGCGGGCGACAACGCGATCACCTGCTGGTCGAAGACCCGGACCGCCGAGTCGAGCTGCTGCTGCAGCTTCTGGACCTCGTCCCGGAAGCCCTGGACCTCCTTGTTGAACGTCGACTCCGCGGCGGCGTACCCGGGCGTCTGCTGCAGAATCTGCCGCGAGCTGATGAACCCGATCTTGAGCGAGGGTTGCGACGGACGCGCCTGCGCCCTACCCGGCGCCGCCCCCGCGGCGAGAAGGCCGAGCCACGTCCACACCGTCACTGCACGCCTCATAACACGTCTCCCCGAGAGTATGGCGGTCGAAGTGATCCCGCGGTGCCGCGGGGCTCTAGATCAGAAGAAATTGCCGAGCTTGAAGTGCAGCTTCCAGCCAGGGGCCGGCCGGCCCAACACGTCGGTGCGGTCGAAGCCGTACGCCCAATCGATGCCGATGGGGCCGAGCGGCGAGATGATGCTGAGCCCGACGCCGGCGCCGCGCAACAGCCGGGTCGGGTTGAACTGCCCGGCGCGCGCCCACACATTGCCGGCGTCGTAGAACGCGGCCACATAGAACATCTGCGACAGCCGGGCTCCCACCTCCCCGGTCATCGCGAGATAGGTCTTGCCGAACGCGCTGGCGCTCGCCTGCCCGCCGCTCGCGCTCGGGTCGAAGCCGTGCGGCGTGATCGAGAACTCGTCGTACCCGCGCAGGGGGATGCCGTACTGCGTGCCGCCCATGGTGAACAGCTGGTCGATGAACGGCGAGTTGCCAAACACGAATCCGGACCGGGTGGAGAGGCCCATGACGAACTTGACCCCGCCGCCGGTGCGGCCGCCGCTCGAGAGTGGGGCATACCAGCGGCCCTCGAGGTCCACCCGCTGGAAGTTCCCGGTGCCCCCGAGCGGACCGCCGCTTTGCGAGAGGCCGACGGAGTGCATCGTCCCCGCCGTGGGAAAGGGCAGGTCGATCCGGGTGTCGCGCATGACCGAAAAGCCGATGGTGGAGCGGATACAGTTGTTGCAGCTGAGCGATGCGAGGCCTGTGGTCGCCCCGGTGAACGTCTGGTCGTCGATGGCGTACGAGACGAACAGCCGCGTGTAGCGATCGTTGAACAGTGGGAAGCCGAACTGGAGATTGCCACCGCGCCGGCGCAGCTGCCCCAGGTCGGAGATGGTGTAGCGCAGGCGGGTGTTGTGCACGCCCACCGTCATCGAGACGCGCGAGTCGCGGAACGCGGGGTCGGTGTAGGAGAGGTCGAAGTCGTTGATGTTCTTTCCGAACTGCCACTGGAACCGGCCGCGCTTCCCCTGCCCGAAGAGGTTCGGCTCGTCGAGCCCCAGGAAGCCGCCCAGGCCGGTCCCCTGCCCCACGGAGGCACCAAAGTTGATGTTCCCCGTGCGTTTCTCGGTCACCCGGAAGATGACGTCCACATCCCCCTGATCGTTCGCCGGCCGCGTGTCCGGGAACGGCACGGGCTGTTGGAAAAACCCCAGGTTCGAAATATTCTGGTAGGAGCGGATCAGGGCATCCTGACGGAACACGTCCCCGGGGAGCAGGACGATCGCCTCGCGGATCACGCGCTCGTGCGTGACGTCGTTGCCGGCGATCTCGACCTTGTTGACGATGGCGGGTTGGCCCTCGGTGATCACCCAGCGCAGGTCCACGACCGGCTTGCCGTCCGCGCCGCTGCGCCGGATCACCTCGGCGCGCGGCTGCATGTAGATGTAGCCGTTGTTGTAGTACAGCGTGCGCATCTGCTGGGTGGCGTCGTCCCACTTCTGCTGGTTGAAGTACGCCGGGCCGTGCTGCACACCGCCCAACCCCAACAACCCAGTGCGCGTCTCGCCCTTGAAGGGGAAGAGCTGCTCCAAGTCCTCGGTGGAGAAGCGGCGGTTGCCCACGATTTCGAACGTGCCGACCCGATGGGGATCGCCCTCGCTCACCCGCACCACGAGCGTCGCCTTCCCCGTCGTGTCGTCGACGAGCAGCGTGTCGCCCAGCACCTGGAAGTCGACGTAGCCCCGGTCCCCGTAGAACTTGGGGAGCCGCTCCTGCAGGTCCGCGCGCAGCTTGTCGTCGTCGTAGTCGCCCGAGCGGAACCACCAGAAGCCTTCGGGACCGGTCTTCATCTGGCCGACGAGCTCGGCGTCGGAAAAGTGGGTGGTGCCCTCGAACTTCAAGCGGGCGATCGCCACGCGCCGGCCTTCATCCACGTCGAAGATCACGCGGACCCGGGACGACTCGGCCTCGTAGACGTGCACCACTTTGACGCTGGCGAGGTAGTAGCCTTCAGCGCGGTACAGCGAGTCGATACGGCCGCGCCCGCGGGCCACCGCGGCGGGGTCGATCGGCCGCCCCTCGAGCAGCTGCACTTTGTCGCGCACGGCGTGCTCGCCCAGTCGGCTCACGCCGCGCAGCGCCCACTTGATCACGATAGGGCGTTCGCGCACCCGCACGATCAGCAGATCGCGTCCGCCCGCCGTGGTTTGCTCGACCCGCACGTCGTCGTACTGGCCGGTGGTGTACAGCGCCTGGATGGCGCGCTGAATATCCCGATAGCCCACCGGCCGACCGGGAGCCAGCCCGCTCTGCTCGAGCACCTGGCCGCGCTCCAGGCGACGCAGTCCGAGCACCACGATGGAGTCGGGGGCGACGGTCTGCGGCGCGGGCGCCTCACCCTGCGCGCGTGCGGCGCGCGGGGCGAGTACGACCGAACCCACGAGAATAATGAAAGAGAGCTGGCGGATCACGCCTTCGAGCCGGAGAGCGCGCGGAACGCCAGCCGTTCCTTGTCCGGGGCCACGTCGACCTCGATCTCGTCGCCCCGCGCGAACTCGCCGACCAGGATCTTCTCCGAGAGCGGATCCTCGACGTACTTCTGGATCGCGCGCTTCAGCGGGCGCGCGCCGAAGTGCTCATCGTAGCCGCGGTCCACCAGGAAGTCCGTGCCCGCCGGCGTTAACCGGAGCGTGAGCTCCTCCTCGCCCAGGCGCTTCTGCACTTCTCGCAGCAGAATCGCCACGATCTGGGTGATGTGTTCCCGCGTGAGCGGGTGGAACACGATGACGTCGTCCAGGCGATTCAGGAACTCGGGGTTGAAGGTCTTGTTGATCTCTTCCCTGACCTTCTCCGCCAGCTTCTCGAAGGTGGCGCGCGAATCGGGTTGCGCGAAGCCGAGGGCCTTGCCCTTAACCATGTCGCGCGCGCCGACGTTCGAGGTCATGATGACGACGGTGTTCTTGAAGTCGATGACGCGCCCGTAGTTGTCCGTCAGGTGTCCCTCGTCCAGCACCTGCAGCAGGATGTTGAAGACGTCAGGATGCGCCTTCTCAATTTCGTCGAGCAGCACGACGGAGTAGGGCTTGCGCCGCACCGCCTTGGTGAGCGTCCCCGAGTCCTCGTAGCCGACGTACCCCGGCGGCGCGCCGATCAGCCGGCTCACGGAGAACTTCTCCATGTACTCCGACATGTCGACACGAATCAGGGAGTTGGCGTCTGCAAACAGGAAGCGCGCGAGCGCACGGGCCAGCTCGGTCTTGCCGACACCCGTGGGACCGGAGAAGATGAACGAGCCGATCGGCCGTTTGGGGTCCTTCAAGCCCGCGCGGCTGCGCCGAATGGCGCGCGAGATCACCGCGATCGCCTCGTCCTGGCCGACCACCGTCTGGTGCAGCTCCTCCTCCATCCGGAGCAGCCGGGCCGTCTCGGCCTCCTGCAGCCGCGTCACCGGGATCCCGGTCCAACGCGACACGATGAAGGCCACGCCCTCTTCGTTGATCGTGGGCCGGTGGGTGGCGCGCTCCTTCTCCCACGCCTCCTGCTTGCGGCGGATGTCCGACTGGAGCTCGCGCTCCTGGTCACGCAGCGCCGCCGCCCGCTCGAAGTTCTGGTCGCGGACCGCGCCCTCCTTGTCGCCGTTGATGTGCTCGAGCTTGTCCTTAAGGGCGGCGACCTCGGGCGGCGGCACCTGCGCCGCGAGCCGCGCCCGCGCTCCCGCTTCGTCGATCACATCGATGGCCTTGTCGGGCAAGAACCGGTCGGTGATATAGCGCTCGGAGAGCTTAGCGGCCGCATCGAGCGACTCGTCCGGGATGATCACCCGGTGGTGCTCCTCGTAGCGCTTGCGCAGACCCTTCAGGATCTCGATCGTCTCGTGGACCGTCGGTGGATCGACGATCACCGTCTGGAACCGCCGCTCGAGCGCGCCGTCCTTCTCGATGTATTTGCGGTACTCGTTCAGCGTGGACGCGCCGACGCATTGCAGCTCGCCCCGAGCGAGCGCCGGCTTGAGCATGTTCGACGCGTCGACCGCGCCCTCCGCCGCGCCCGCGCCCACCAGCGTGTGCAGCTCGTCGATGAACAGGATGATGTTGCGGTTCTGGGCGATCTCGTTGATGATCGCCTTGAGGCGCTCCTCGAACTGCCCGCGGTACTTGGTGCCGGCGATGACCGCCGCCATGTCGAGCGACAGCACGCGGTGATCCTTGAGCGCGTCCGGGCACTGGCCGCTCGCGATCAACTGCGCCAGTCCCTCGACGATCGCCGTCTTCCCCACGCCCGGCTCGCCGATCAGCACCGGATTGTTCTTCTTGCGGCGCGACAGGATCTCCATCACGCGCTCGATCTCTTTTTGCCGCCCGATCGTGGGATCGAGCTGGCCCTCGGCCGCGAGCTGCGTCAAGTCGCGGCAGAAGTGGTCGAGCGCCGGCGTCTTCGACTTCTTCTCGCTCTTCGGACTGGCCGGCTGCGCGCCCCCGCCGGACGGGGCGGGGCCCGACGGCATCTCGCTGCCGAGCAGCCGCAACGTTTCGGCGCGCGCCTGCTCGAGGTTGACGCCAGCGTCGGTCAGTACCTGCGCGGCGATGCCCTTTTCCTCGCGCAACAGGCCGAGCAGCAGGTGCTCGGTGCCCACGTAGGAGTGGTTCAGCTCGCGCGCCTCGCTCATCGCGAGCTCGAGCACCTTCTTGGCCCGTGAGGTGTAGGGGAGATCAGGCCCGGCCGCCGCCGCCGCTTTCCCTTTCTTCACCGTCTCCTCGATCTTTTGCTGGATCTCTTCGAGATCGACGTTGAGATTGGTCAGCACGGCCGCCGCCACGCCTTCGCCTTCGCGGATCAGTCCCAGCAGGATGTGCTCGGTCCCCACATATTCGTGGTGCAGGCGCGCGGCTTCCTCCCGCGCCATTTGCAAGACCTTGCGCACGCGATCCGTGAAGTTGTAGCCGTTCATCGATCCCCCGCCTCAGACTCCTTCGGTCTCGAGCACGCGGCGCACATAGGTCGCGCGCACCGTCGGCAGCTCAGGATCGCCGCCTGGACGACCTTCGAGCGCCGCGAGGTGCGCGGGCTGGGTGAATATCAACAACTTGTTGAGTGTGTATACACTCAACCCCGGGATCAGATTCAACCCCACCCCCAGCCGCACCCCGCTCAACAAATTCATCGCCTCTTCGAACGACACGCTGCGCGCATACTTCAGTAACCCATAGGCCCGCCACGTCTTATCCGCGACTTCCGTGGGCGCCTTCTGCAGCAGGATCTCGCGCGCTTGCTCCTCGTACTCGATCACTTGGCGGACGATCTTCCCGAGGTGGTCGAGCAGCTCGTCTTCCGACTTGCCCAGCGTCGTCTGGTTGGATAACTGAAAGAAATTCCCGACGACTTCGCTGCCCTCGCCGTACAAGCCGCGAAAGGTCAGTCCGACCTGGGCCAGTCCTTGAAGTACCTTCCCGATCTCCTTGGTCAAAACGAGGCCCGGCAAGTGGATAAGAACGCTCGCCCGCAGCCCCGTCCCGGCATTCGTCGGGCACGAGGTAAGATAGCCAAATTCCGGATGAAACGCGAAAGGCAACAAGCTCCCTAGATCGGCATCTATCGCCTCCACTTCGGCATACGCCTCTTCCAGCGCGAATCCCGAACGCATTCCGTGCAATCGCAGATGGTCCTCCTCGTTGACCATCACCCCCACCGCCCCCTGCACCAGCAGCGCCGCCCCGGGCCGCGGCCGTGCCTCGCGGTCGAGCCCCGCCAGCTCTTTGCTCACCAGGTGGCGCTCGTGCAGGAGCTGGCGCTCGCCTCGCTCGAGCTGGTCGAGCCGGAACGTCACCGCCGCCCCCAGCCGGTCGCTCGCTGCCCCCGCTTCCGCCACGCGCGTGAGCACGGCCGTGCGGTCGGCGTCGCCGGCCCGCTGGCTGAAGACGTGGCCTTGCAGGTTGCGCGCGAGCCGGATGCGGGTCGAGAGCACGATGCTCGCCTTCGGCCCGGAGGCGTCCAGCCAGCCGATCCCGCCGTCCGGGAGCAGGGATAAATCGATCATTCGAGCACCCGGATGCGGTCGCGCAGCTCGGCGGCGAGCTCGAAATTCTCGTTCTCCACGGCGCGGCGCAGCTGCTCGCGCAGATCCAGCAGGCGGATCCGCGGGTCGGCGGCGTCCCCCGAGCCGGGCGGCGCGTAGCGCTCGCCGACATGCTGGCTCGACCCGTGCAGGCGCCGCAGCAGGTCACGCAGGTGGGTCTGGAACGACTCGTAGCACTGGGCGCACCCCAACCGCCCGGATTCGCGGAAGTCTTTGAGGGTACTGCCGCAGGCGGCGCAGCGCAGGCCGTCCGCGGGGGTGGGGAGCAGGCTTGCCCCTCCCTTCCCCATGGCCTGGATGAAGCCGCCGAGCGGCGACTTGAGGATGGAATCGCCGGTTTCGAAGCCCTTCTGTTGAGCGCATTGCTTGCACAAGTGTAGCGTCACCTTGGTGTCGTTCTCCACCTTGGTGAGGTGGATTTCCACCTCCCGCTCCTTGCAGTTGTCGCACAGCATCACGGTATCGCGTCCACCGAAGTCACGGCAGCCAACCTGCCGTCCTCCAGTAGCAAGATTCGGTCCGCGCGGCCGGCCAGCTGTCGGTTGTGGGTGACCACCACGACCGCCGTCTCATACTCGCGTGCCAGCCGGAAGAAGACCTCGTGCAGACGGTCCGAGTTGGCGTGATCCAGGTTCCCCGACGGCTCGTCGGCGAGCACGAGGCTCGGATCGTGCACCAGGGCGCGGGCGACGGCACAGCGCTGCTGCTCCCCCCCGGACAGCTCGGCCGGGCGGTGCGTCATCCGGCCGGCGAGCCCGACGAGCGAGAGCAGCTCTTCGGCTCGCGACCGGGCCCGCCGCGACGCCGCTCCCCCGATCAGGAGCGGCATCATCACGTTCTCCAAGGCGGAGAATTCCCGCAAGAGATGGTGGAACTGGAAGACAAACCCCAACTTGCGGTTCCGGAGCTCGGCGAGTTCCCCGGCATCCAAGTCGTCGTAGCGCGAGCCGTCCAGCCAGACATCCCCGCTCGTCGGGGAGTCCAGCGCGCCGAGTAGGTGCAGCAGCGTGCTCTTGCCCGCCCCCGAGGCGCCCACAATCGCCACGAACTCCCCACGGCGGGCCTCCAGCTCCACGCCGCGCAGCACCTCCAGCGGCTGGCCGTCGCCGCTGGCGAACACCTTCCGGATTCCCCGGGCCTCCAGCAGGGCGCTCATTCGTACCGAATCGCCGTCACGGGATCGAGGCGCGACGCCTGCACCGAAGGATAGAGGGGCGCGAGCATAGCGACGAGGAGGCTGGCGGCGATGACGGAGAGGGCATCGAGCAGCTGCATGCGCACCGGGAGGTGATCGATGAAGTAGATCGACGGGTCGATCGGGATCCAGTGGCCGCGGTTCACCATGCCGCCCACGACGAATCCGAGCAGGACGCCGAGCGAGGTTCCGGTCAGCCCGACCAGGATCCCCTGCGCGAGAAAAATCCGCCTGATCGAGCGTTGCTTGAGCCCCATGGCCAGGAGGATGCCGATCTCACGGGTCTTGTCGCGCACCACCATCGTCAGGGTTCCCACCACGTTGAACGCCGCCACGACGCAGATGAGAAACACCACGAAGGCCATGGCGAGTTTCTCGAGCTTCAAGGCCGAGAAGAGCGACTGGTTCTGCGTCTGCCAGTCGAGCGCGCGATACGGGTAGACGAGCTGACTCTCGAGCTGGAGCGCGAAGGCGCGGGCCTGCCAGGGGTCCGCCAGGCGCACTTCAATTCCCGTCACCGCGGTGTCGAGCCCGGCGAACCGCTGCGCCGCGCGGCGGTCGAGCGCGACGTAGCTGTTGTCGTACTCGTACATCCCGGTGTCGAACAGCCCGGTGACCTCGTAGCGATGGAATTGCGGGACGTAGGCGCCGAGGCTCGGGTTGAACTTGGTTCCCGAGAAGGCCACGAGATTCACGACGTCCCCGGGGTAGGCCGAGAGTTTGGACGCGAGCCGGGCGCCGAGGGCGATGCCGCCCTCCACGTCGGGCCGCGAGGTGCGAAAGCGGAGGTCGCCCTTCGTGAAGTGGTGGGCGAAGCTCGTCACGGCGCGGCGGCCGGTATCGGCCTCGACGCCCAGCACGACGACGCCCTCCGCGTAGTCGTGACCCGCGCTGATCCCCGCCTGCGTGAGGACGAACGGCGCCGCCGCCTCGACCCCGGGCGTGCGACGCACCCGCTCCAGCACGCGGTGCCAGTCGTCCAGCCGCAGCCCCTCGCCGTAGGTGAGGACGCGCAAGTGCGGGTTCGCCACGAGGATCTTGTCTCGCAGGTCCGCCTGGAGGCCGTTCATCACACCGAGCACGACCACCAGCGCCATCACCCCGACGGTGACGCCGCCGACCGCGATCACCGTGATGAGCGAGAGCAGGCGCGACGAGCGCCGGCTCTGGAGGTAGCGCAGCGCGATCTGCGCCTCGAGGGACGACGGCCGGTAATGCCACAGATACAGCGCGATCGCGACCGCGGCGGCCGCGAGCAGGGCGTGCTGCGGCGGGAACGAGAGGGGGAGCGTCATTCGGGGCGCAGCATCGGGAACAGGATGACGTCGCGGATGTTCGTCTGGTCCGCCAGGATCATGAGCAGCCGGTCGATCCCCAGCCCCACGCCGCCGGTGGGAGGCATGCCGTACTCGAGCGCGCGCAGGAAGTCCTCGTCGAGCTGCTGCGCTTCCGGGTCGCCGGCGGCGCGCAGGCGCCCCTGCTGCTCGAAGCGGCGGCGCTGCTCCTCAGGATCGTTGAGCTCGCTGAACGAGTTCGCAATCTCTCGCTTCTGGATGAACAGCTCCCAACGCTCGACGCGCGTCGCGTCGCCGCGCTTGAGTTTGGCGAGCGGCGACAGCGCGACCGGATAATCGAGCACGAAGGTGGGCTGCACCAGGGTCGGCTCCACGAAATTCTTGAAGACCTCGTCGACGAGCTTCGCTCCCGAAAGCGTGCCCACGTCGGCGATGTCCTTGCGTTTGAGTGCCCCGCGCAGCTCGGCCTCGGTCGCGTGCGCTAGATCGATGCCCGCCGTCTCGCGTACCAGGGTGTAATAGTCCTTGCTCGCGAATGGCCGGGCGAACGAGAGCGTCGCGCCGTGTCGCTCGAGCGTCGTGGTGCCGAACAGATCGGCCACGAGCCCCGCCAGCATCTCCTCCGTGAGCTCGCGCATCACGTCGTAGTCAGCGTAGGCCTGATACCACTCGGCCATCGTGAACTCGGGATTGTGAAACCGCGACAGCCCCTCGTTCCGAAAGTCGTGGCCGATCTCATAGACCTTTTCGAGCCCGCCCACGATGCAGCGCTTCAGGTAGAGCTCGTCGGCGATCCGCAGGTAGAAGGTCGCGTCGAGCGCCTCGTAGTGGGTCTTGAACGGCCGCGCCGTCGCCCCGCCGTACAGCGGCTGCAGCACGGGCGTCTCGACCTCGAGGTAGCCGCGCGCGTCGAGAAACCGGCGCACGTAGCTCACCACGCGGGCGCGCAGCCGGAAGATGTCGCGCACGTCGGGGTGCACGGCGAGGTCAGCATACCGCTGGCGGGCGCGCAGCTCCGGATCGGAGAGCTCGCCGTGCCGCACCCCGCTCGCGTCCTCCTTGCCGAGCGGCAGCGGCCGCAATGACTTCGCGAGCAGGGTGAGCCGCTCGACCCGCACGGTGACTTCGCCGGTCTTCGTCCGGAACAACGGCCCCTCGACGCCGATCACGTCACCCAGGTCGAGCAGCTTCACCACCTCGTACTGGTCGGCCCCAAGGGCGTCGATCTTGAAATACACTTGGATCTTGCCGCCCGCATCTTCCACGTGCCCGAACGTGGTCTTCCCCATCGGGCGGAGCAGCACGAGCCGCCCCGCGAGGCGGTGCACCGTCGCGTCGCCGTCGCGGTATCCGTCGAGCGCCGCGCGCGCGGTGCCCGTGCGGTCGAACCGGTACGCGAACGCCGCCACGCCTCGCTTGATCAACTCGGCCAGCTTCTCGCGCCGCGCCGCCTCGACGAAGCTCGTCACGCCGCTTTGCTCCCAAAGCGCTTCAAGTACGCCTCGATGAACGGATCGAGATCGCCGTCCATCACCTTCTGCACGTCCGACACCTTCAGCTCCGTGCGGTGGTCGTTCACCAGCGTGTAGGGCTGGAACACGTAGGAGCGGATCTGGTTGCCGAAGGCGATGTCGGTCTTCTGCTTGTCGTGCTCGGCCTTCTTCGCTTCGCGCTCCTTGACGGCGCGCTCGTAGAGGCGCGCCTTCAGCATCTTGAGCGCCGTCGCCTTGTTCTTGAACTGGCTGCGCTCGTTCTGGCACTGCACTACGATGTTGGTCGGGAGGTGCGTGATCCGCACCGCCGAAGACGTCTTGTTGACGTGCTGGCCGCCCTTGCCCGAGGCGCGGAACACGTCGATGCGCAAATCGTCGTCCTGGATCTCGATCTCGATGTCGTCGTCCACTTCCGGATATACCATCACCGATGCGAACGAGGTGTGCCGGCGGGACTGCGCGTCGTACGGCGAGATCCGCACCAACCGATGCACCCCGATCTCCGCCTTGAGCAGCCCGTAGGCGTACTGACCGCGAATCTCGATCTCGGCCCGCTTGATCCCCGCCTCATCGCCCGCTTCCAGATCGAGCACCTCGACGACGAACCCGTGACGCTCCGCCCAGCGCGTGTACATCCGCATCAGCATCTCGGCCCAGTCCTGAGATTCCGTGCCGCCCGCCCCAGGATGGATCGTGAGCAGTGCATCGCGGAGGTCGTCCGGGCCCTGAAGCATGTTCTGGAGCTCGAGCGCCTCGAGCTGGGCGGCGATGGCATCGGCCTCCTGCTCCAGCTGCCGCTGCATCGCGAGGTCGACGTTGGGCTCCGACTCGAGCAGCTCATTGAGCTCGCGCGCCTCGTCCACGCGCTTGCGTAGCGCGTGGTACGGCTCGAGCCAGCGCTTCAGCGACTTGGCCTCCTCGACCACCTGACGAGCCCGGTCTTGGTCCGCCCAGATGGTGCCTTCCGCCATGGCGTGCTCGAGCTCGCCCAGCCGCTTGCTCTTCCCCGCTACGTCAAAGGAAGCTCCGCAGCTCGACGAGACGGCGGTCCAGGTCCTCCAAGCGTTCCGATAGCGCCACGGTCGTTTCCCTCAGAAGATCTTGTTGCCCCCGGCCAGAATCTCGTTCAGCGCCTCGCTCCAGAACGGCGTGCCCTTGGCCATGTCGGGGCCGACCTGCTCCACGTACTCCTGCCAGCTCTTCTCAATCTCGTCCTTGAAGAGCTGCGGCAAGCTGCCGTCGCGCAGCCCCTGCTGGCGCTTCTCCGGATGATACACGACGAGGTCCGACACGAGGGCGCGCGCGAGACGGCGCGCCTTTTGTTTCGGATCCTGCACCATGAACGGATTCACAGGGCGCAGGGGTCCCGTCATCCGCTGTCCAGGGGCCGCCCCGGCGACCGCGGCGGGCGCCGGGGGGGCGCGGGGCGCGGGGGGAGGCGGCGCGGCGGGTGGAGCCACGGGCGGCCGGACCGCGGGCGCAGCGGCCGGCGCCGCCGGCGCACGCGCGGGGGGAGGGGCCGACGCCGGCGGAGCCGGTGTCGCCGGACGCATCACCGGCGCGGCGGGTGGTGGCTTCACCGACGCCGGCTGCGGCGCGGGGCGCGCGGGTGGAGGAGGGGGCGCCGCAGGGCGCGCGCGCGCCGGCGGCGGCGCCGCTGACGGGGGGAGCGGAGCCGGGGGCGCAGGAGGCGCGCGGGGCGGGGGCGCGGGCGGCGGCGGGGCGGCCCCAGGGCCCGAGAACCGCGGCATGGCTTGGGGCTTCACGGCGGGCGGCGCCGGAGCCGCCGGAGCGGAAACCGCGGCCCCCGCCCCCGACCCAGCCGCCGCCCGTTGGGCTGCCACGGAGGGGGCGGGAGGCGTCGCCTCCGCCCCGGACGCGGATACCGCGAACACGCTGCTGCACACCGCACAGCGCGCGCGCACGCCGCCGGCCGGGATCTTGGCGGGATCCACCCGATACAGCGTTCCGCACGCCGGACAGGTGACGTTCACCGCGGGCCGCCTTCGTCCAGCTCGGGGTCGTGGCGGCGGTCGACCACGAAAACCGACCCCGGCTGCGTCTTGGCGTAACTCTTCATTTCCGTGGCGAGCTCGCTTACCTGCGCCGGGTGGGCGAACCGGCGGTGCTGGTTGGTGACGATGCCGATGGACAGCGTCATGAGCGGCACGCGGTGGAGCTGGCCACGGCGGTCTTTGCCGAAATAGTAGCCCGCACGCCGGTCCTGCTCGTTGTACTGGTACGGGATCAGCGTGTCGAACACCTCCAGCACTTCGCCGCACACGTCGGTGATCGCATCGAAGGGGATGACGAAGATGAAATCGTCCCCCCCGATGTGTCCCACGAAGCCGCGGTTGCCGAGCATCCCCTTCACCACGTCGTGCAGGATGCGGGACAGGATGTAAATGACCCGATCCCCATCGTTGTAGCTGTAGCGATCGTTGTACTCCTTGAAATGATCCAGGTCCGCGTAGCACACGGCGAACAGCTCGCCGTTCTCCATCCGCCGCCGGATCTCGCGCTCGATCTCCGTCGTGCCGGGCAACCGGGTGGACGGGTTCACGGCGACGTCGCGCGCGGTGCGGGCCATGAGTCCGTCCAACCGGATGGCCTGCTCCGCCGACTCGAACAGCGGCGTGATCACCTCGTCGGCGCCGGCGGCAAACCACTGCTGCACGCGCTCCGTGGCGTGGCGGCTGGCGAGCACGGCCAGCGGCACGATCGCCGAGTAGGAGTCGGCCTTGAGCCGGGTGCACAACTCCAGCCCCTGAGGTCCCCCATCGGCGTCGATCACGACCAGCCGGGGCAGCGAGCGGAGCACCATCTGCTCGACCTCGCCCGGATCGGGGAGCGGCACGACCGTGAGGTCCCGCCCATCGACCCAGCGCGCCAGAAAGTCAGGTACCGAACGACCGGTCGGCGAAAAGAAGAGAATCGTGGGGCGCGGATCGCGCACCGGGTTCCTCGCGTAAAGGTCGAGCGGGCCTAAACTTAGGCCCCGTACCCTCGCGTGTCAAATAAACAGCACCGCGATGGCGATAAGGGCGTAGACGGCCAGCAGCTGGGCCCCCTCGAACCAGTGTGACTCCCCGTCGAGCCCGATGATCGTGACGATCAGCGAGGCGAGCCCGAGGGCCGTGACCTCGAAGGTCGTGAACACGAGGTTCATGGGGCGGCCCAAGAGCGCCCCCACGCCCACCAGCACCGGAGCGACCAGCAGCGCGACTTGCGTGCTCGAGCCGAGCGCGATGTGGAGCGCGAGGTCGGTGTGGCCGCGGCGCGCCACGACCACCGCGGTGGCGTGCTCGGCGGCGTTGCCGATCACCGGGATCACGATGAGACCGAGGAACAGCTCGGACAACCCGACGCCCGTGACGACGGCCTCGGTCGCATGGACCAGTATTTCGCTCTCGAGCGCGACGAGCGCCGTGGCGGCGCAGAGGACCGCGACAGCGACGCCGCTGCCGTAAGGCGGCGGCGCCGCGTGGTGCCCCGCCTCGCCGCCGAACAGCTGCCGGTGGGTGACGAGCGAGAACACGAGACTCAGGGCGTACGTCAGCCCCAGCACCAGCGCGACGCCCTCGGAGAGGTGGAGCGCGGTCTCGGGCGCGGCGGCGGGGTGCGCCTGCGCAAACAGCGCCGGGATGACGAGCCCCACCACCGCAAGCAGCAGCATCGCCCCGCCCATGCCGGCGGTCGCGCGATTGAAGGTGATGGTCGGCCGTGTCAAGCCGCCCGCCACCAGGGCGAGCCCGAGGATGAGCAGCAGGTTGCCGAGGATCGACCCGATGAGCGACGCCTTCACGAAATCGACCAGTCCCGCCCGCAGCGCCACGACGGCGACGATCAGCTCCGCGGCGTTGCCAAAGGTGGCGTTGAGCAGGCCTCCGGCGGCGGCGCCGGTCCGGGCGGCGAGCACTTCCGTCGCCGCGCCCATCTCGGCGGCAAGCGGGACGACCGCCAGCCCCGCCGCCACGAACACGGCGAGCGGGGGCGCGGCGAGCCAGGCGAGCACCCACGAGACGGGGATGGCAACGAGCAGCCAGCGCACCCCCGGCATTCAGAATTCCACCGACAGCCGCACCGCAGTGACCGGGCCAACCGTAGTGTGCAGCGCCGTGCGACGGCCGGCCGCCGCCGACAATCGGCTCGAGATGAGGGCATCGACCGCGCTCGCCACGTGGTTGGCCAGCAGCACTCCGACGACGTTCTGGGCCGTGCGGAACGCATCATCGCTCCGCCGGATCGTCTCTCGGAACACGTCCTGCTCGAGCGGCTTGTTGCGCCACGACCAGACGAAACCGGGCCCCACCGCATGCTCCTGGTAGAACTGGACGGCGCGCACGTATTCAGGCGACATCGGGTCAGGTGGCGCGTTGGGATCGGCCCAGAAGGTGCGGCGCGCCAGCAGCCACACCGAGCCGTTGTAGGTCGCGGTGTCGGTCTCCGGCACGAAGGCCGCGCCGAGTTCACGGTCAAACTGGCCGCTCTCAGTGAACCGTTCCATTGTCTCGTAGTACTCGAACACCGTGTCGCGGCGGGTGGCGACAAAGGCGCGGCGCGCGACCTCGAACGCCAGATCGCGCGACTGAGCGGCTTCCCGCTGACCCTCGTGCGTCAACTGAATGATGCGCGCGAGCGAGTACAGCTCGACCGCGAGGTACACCAGTCCACGGTCCTGGCGCGCGAGCAGCTGTCCCGTGCCGGGGAGTACCAGCGATGCCGCGGGCCGCACCCAGGACGGGGCACGGCGCGGCGGGGCCGGCGGCGGGGTTGGGGGGACGCCCGAATCGGGCACCTGACCAAGGGCGGCACAGCACCACGACACCAGGGCGGGCGCGAGCAACAGGGCGCGGGTGACGCCGCGCACCTCAGAACACCACGCGGAAGGAGAAAAAGGTCGGATTCTGGGCGACCAAGTCGGAGCCCGTCAGGAAGGCGCGCGCCAGGTCCACGCCGATCGACCCGCTCGTCACGCCCATGCCGACGCTCGGCCCCGACAGCCCGTCCCGGACGAACGCATATCCGCCGCGCAGCCGGAGCAGCCGCTGGTAGCCGACGTCGATGCCCACGCGCATCTCCGAGTCGCCATAGCTCCCCCACGGGCTGTCCACGTCCGCGGCGACCTTGAGATCGAGCCGCTCCGCCTGCGCCAGCCCGCTCGCCCCGGGGAGCAGAATCCGATAGGCCGCCCCCACCACGAGGCGCGCGGGGAGGGCATCGGCTTGGTCGCGATTGTTCACCTGGAGCTTGAACCCCACGTTCTTCACGGCGACCGCGACCCGCAACGCGCCGGCCGGCCCGACCGTGAATTGACCGCCCACATCGACCGCGTGCGTCACGCCGTGGCCGTTCGGGAAGCTGCCGCAGTCGCCCGAGCAGTCGACGACGAACTCCACCAGCTTGTAGTTGATGCCGAGCGCGACCGAGCCGCCGAGCTCGGTGGCGTAGGAGGCGAGGAACTCGATGTTGCGGGGCGCGATGCGCGCGATGGTGTTGTCGGCCGAATCGGTGCGCTCGAGGTCGCCGTAGTCGACGAGCAACACCGCGCCACCCAGTACGCCGAAGCCGTGCGAGGGATAATAGGCTGTCAGCGCGTGGGTCGCGCCCGCCGCCAGCGACGCGGTGTTGAGCGCGAACTCGCTGTGCTCGAGCGTCGCGAGCCCGGCGGGGTTCCAGAACGCGGCCTCCCCCCGCCCCTCCAGCGTTGCGGCGGTCTGACCCATGGCGACGGCCTGCGCGCCGACCGGAAACAGGAGGAAGAGGGCGCCGGAGTTGTTGGCGAGGGCTTGGGCGGAAAGATGGAACGACGGCACGACGGAGAGTGCGGTCGCGACTAAGACGGCGTGGGCGCGTCCGATTCCGTCGTTCCGACGTTCCATCGTTCGGTCAGAAGTGTTTCGCCTCATCGATCAGCATGATCGGGATGTCGTCTTCGACCGCGTAAATCAGGCGGCAGGCCTGGCAGATGAGCTCCTCCTGCGGCGCGGTGCGGTATTGCAGCGGCCCCTTGCACTTGGGGCAGACGAGGATCTCCAGCAGGTCAGGCGCGAGACTCATCCGGCGTACCCCAGGCGCTTGAGCGACGGTGCGTGGCGCCGCCATTTGGGCAGCACCTTCACGTGCAGCTCGAGGTAGACGCTGCCGCCGAGCAGCGCGGCGATCTTGGCGCGGGCCGCCTGGCCGAGCGCTTTGATCGTGCGCCCCCCTTCCCCAATCACGATGCCTTTCTGGCTGTCGCGCTCGACGTAGACCACCGCCCGAATATATACCGGCTCCGAGCCCTCCCGGAACTCGTCGATCTCGACCGCGACCGAGTAGGGCAGCTCCTCATGCAGCAGCTCGAACGCGGCCTCGCGCACGAACTCCGCGGCGAAGAAGCGCATTGGCTGCGTCGCCATTTCGTCGGGGTCGTAGTGAAACGGCCCGTCGGGGAGGTGGGTGCGCAAGGTGTCGAGCAGCGTGTCCAGACCCTCGCGAGTAACGGCAGATACGGCGGTCAGGCGGTCGGGCGGTCGGGCGGCGAGGGACACCAGGTCGGCCTTGGTGTAGACCGTGACGATCGGGGCCCGGGGCGCGCGGTCGAGTTTCGCGACCTGCGTCAAGGCGGGAGCCGGATGCTCCGCGAGCGGGTGCAAGTACGCGATGACTTCCGCGTCGTCGATGGCGCGCAGCGCCGCGGCGCGCATCGCTTCGTGCAGGCGGTACTCGGGCTCGAGCAGGCCGGGCGAGTCGGTGAAGATGAACTGCGTGTCGCCACGCGTGAGCAGGCCGACCACGGGAAGACGGGTGGACTGCGGCTTGGGCGACACGATCGCCAGGTGCTCGCCGATGAGGGCGTTGAGCAGCGTCGACTTGCCGACATTCGGTCGGCCGGCGAGGACGACGGTGCCGCAGCGGGTCATGAGAGAAAGGAAAGAGGTCGCGGGGAAACGTCAAGGAACAGTGTCACGAAAAAACGTCACGGAGAACCGTAATACGGATACGCTTCTCCGTGACGTCTCTCTGCAACGTTTTCTCGCGACGTCGTTTTCGCGACGCCGTTCTGCATTTGGGAAGCTGGCGGCGGCCTACTCTCCCACGACCTCGCGATCGCAGTACCATCGGCGCTGACAGGCTTAACGACCGTGTTCGGGATGGGAACGGGTGTGGCCCTGTCGCGCTAGTCGCCAGCAAACTGGAGACTTCAGACCTCAGACGTCAGACGTCAGTGCTGACGTCTGATGTCTGATATCTGACGAGCAGTGTGTTGTGGTATCGAGGATCACCCCGAGCATCGAGAAGAGATCAAGCCTCACGGGCAATTAGTACGGCTCGGCTGAAGCGCTCGCGCGCCTTGGACCTGCCGCCTATCAACCTGGTAGTCTCCCAGGGCCCTTGAGGAGCCTTGCGGCTCGGGAGTGTTCATCTTGGGGAGGGTTTCCCACTTAGATGCATTCAGCGGTTATCCCCGCGCGACATCGCTAACCGGCGTTGCCCCTGGCGGGACAGCCGGGACACGAGAGGTCGCTTCGTCCGGGTCCTCTCGTACTACGGACGACGCCCCTCAACACTCCAACGCCCGCACCGGATACAGACCGAACTGTCTCACGACGTTCTGAACCCAGCTCATGTGCCACTTTAACCGGCGAACAGCCGGACCCTTGGGACCTTCTCCAGCCCCAGGATGTGACAAGCCGACATCG
>Ga0209159_1000241_pt1 | contig 52738 bp, 44 predicted proteins | sample GraSoiAngelo_144_FD_185901 | JGI IMG/M metagenome (GOLD analysis project Ga0209159, IMG submission 185901) | Grasslands soil microbial communities from the Angelo Coastal Reserve, California, USA - 14_1009_02_40cm (SPAdes) (version 2) | ecosystem: Environmental > Terrestrial > Soil > Grasslands ...
GCGCATGACGACGTAGCCGCCGACGGCGCCCGCGCCGAACCCGGGGGCGAAGACGCGCACGGGCCGGTCGATCACGCCCTCCCGCACGGCGTCGTGGATCGCGATCGGGATGGACGCCGACGAGGTGTTGCCCACCCGCTCGATGTTGAAGTAGAGCCGCTCCGCCGGGACGCCCGCCGCCCGGGCATAGTGCAGCACCATCGTCTTGTTCGCCTGGTGGGGGACGATCAGGTCGATCGCGTCCAGGAGCGTCCGCCCGCCGCCGTCGGGATGGGGGAGCGCCTGGAGCTCCGCGATCATCTGCGAGAGGTAGCGCTTCACGAGCGCCTTGACCTCGGGCCCGTAGACGGTGATGTTGTTGTCGAACTCCGGGTTCGGCCAGATGATCGAGTCCACCTCGCTCATCGGCCCGCTCGCGTAGGTCTGGAACCACTCGATGTCGGGCGGCGCGCCGGCCGGCGCCGGGCCGACCACGAGCGCGGCGGCGCCGTCACCGAAGATCATCCGCGACGTCCGCACGGTGCCGATCTTGTCCGAGAACCGCTCGCCGCACACGACGAGCACGGGGCGCTCGACCTCCTGGAGGAGGCGCACCGCCTCGGAGAGGCCGTAGGGGAGGCCGGCGCACGCCGCGACCATGTCGCACGAGGCGTGCGTCTGGAACATGCCGAGCTGTCCCGACAGCCACGTCGCCAGCGAGGGCATCATCTTGGCGGAGGTGCACGAGCAGAAGAGCACCGCGCCGATCTCCTCGGGCCGTCGCCCGGCCTTCGCGAGCGCGCGCTGGGCGGCGAGGAGGGCGATGTGGTCGAGGTCGAGCTCGGTGTAGAGCCGCTCGACGATGCCGGTCTTCTCCTCGATCTCCTTCGCCGTCATCGGCGACCAGCAGTACGCGGTGTTGCGGATCAGGTCGTCGTTGGTGCAGACGATCTCGCCCTTGTACACGGCCAGGGCCTCGACGCGCGGCATGACGGCGAACCGCTGCCGTACGTCGATCGCCGGGTACGGCGTGACCGGCGCCTTCGCCGGCAGCGGCGCGGGGCGGCGGGGCGGGACGCGCCGGCCGGCCTTGACGCGGCGGATGAACTGCATCACCTCGTCGCTCCGCGGGGAGAACACCACGACGAAGTCATCGTCGTGGAGCTTCCCGACCTCGATCACGCGCGTCTTCGAGCGGTCCCAGCGGTACTGGTTGTGGAGCACCATCGCCTGGCGCCCGAGCGCCTCGAGCTCGGGGACGCGGTGCGCGAATTCGATGATGTCGTCGTAGCCGTAGCCCGGGTAGTCGGGATCGTACGCGAGCAGGTGGTAGGTGAGGCTCTGCGCGTTCGCGAGGATCTCCGACACCGTGGGCTTGATCGCCGGGAGCTCCGCGCCCGCGCCCTTCTTGTGGCGGAAGACGTCGAGGAGGATGCGCGAGATCTTGTCCTCCGTGCCCTCGTCCCACGCCGGCGGGAGCGCCCGGTAGCCCGACTCGATCGCGCTCGTCAGCTCCCCGCCGTCCCAGGGCTGGAAGATCGGCAGGAACACGTCGTCGCGCTGGCGGGGGACGTCGCGCCAGCGCATCGGCCGCTTCTCGTACATCGTCATCGCGTAGCGGTTCACCCAGAAGAGGTTCAGCGCCAGGTCGCGGAGCAGGTCGTAGCGGCCGTTGTAGGCGTGCGCGTCGACCTTGGCGACGATGTCGACCTCGGTCGGGGCCTTCTCCTCGAAGTCGCGCTTGATCACCGCGGCGAACTGATCGAGCGTCTCGAAGACGGAGAAGTCGAGCGCCGGGAAGAAGTTGAACGGGAAGACGATCCGCCCGTAGCGGTTGATCACGAACGGCTTCATGGTGACACTCCCTCGACTCGGGTCGGTCCGGGGTACGACCTTACGACCGACCGCGGCTCAGGGCAAGTCGACCAGGCGGATGCGGACCTTGCCCTCCTGCGCCAGCAGCGAGAGCAGGGACGCCGCGGCGTCCTCCGAGATCCCGAGCCGACGGCCGATCTGGGCCGGCGCGACGGGTCCATGCCCCTCGAGCGACTCGAGGATCTCGCGCTCGAGGTCGCCCCACCAATCGTCCATGCCGCGCGTCCCCTCCATGGGGCTGGCGTGGAGCAACAACCGTGCCCGCCGCGCGCGCCCGGGATTTCGGGAGGATGCGGCGGTGGCGCTCGGGGTCCTGCCGCCCGCATACGCAGCGCCGGCGGCGAGCGCCCACGATTTCAGCAGGTGAGTATAATGACGCTATGCCCATGATGACCGAGCGTGACCGTGCCGCCGTCCGCAAGGAGTTCGAGAAGCTCACCGGCCCCGTGAAGCTCGTCGTGTTCTCGCAGGAGCTCTTGGCCGGCGACCTCTGCCGCCAGAACGAAGCGCTCGTCCGCGAGGTCGCCGAGCTTTGCGACCAGATCAGCGTGGAGGTCCTCAACCCGGCGATCGACCGCGAGCGCGCCGCGGCGTACGGCGTGGAGCAAGTCCCGGCGATCGTCGTGGAGGGCGCCCGTGACTATGGGATACGATTCTACGGGGTCCCGACCGGCTACGAGTTCGGCAACCTGATCGATTCGATCGTGGTGGTGTCCACCGGGCAGACGGCGCTCGCCGAGGAGACGCTCGCGACGCTCCGGACGCTCACCGCCGACGTGGACATCAAGGTCTTTTCGACGCCCACCTGACCCTACTGCCCCCGGGCCGTGCGCCTGGCGCAGCATATGGCGGTCGCCTCCGAGCGGGTCCGGTCGACCACGATCGAAGCGACCGAGTTCCCCGAGCTGTCACGCGCGTACCAGGTCATGGGCGTGCCGAAGATCGTCATCAACGATCGCGTGCAGTTCGAGGGGGCCGTCCCCGAGAAGGACTTCCTCGGTGCCGTGCTCCAGGCCGTGAGCGCCTCCTGAACGGGTCCGTCCGTCGCCGGCGCCAGCGCCGGCATCGCCCTTCCTCGACCACGCTAGCTGTCGCGCGTGGCGGGAATTCCGCTCGCGGCGCGGCCGAGTCAATCCCCAGAAGCTACGGGTCTCGGAAGGGCCACGCCGACGCTGGCCCCGGCGACAGCCGGGGTGCTCGACGGGGACCGCGCCCCGCCCTCCGCTCGCGCGCGGCGCCGCTCCTGTTTACGTACGGAACGCTGATGCGGGGGTACGCGCTGCATCCGGTGCTCGCGCGCGGAGCGACGTTCGTCGAGCAGGGGCGCATGCGCGGCCGGCTGCTCGATCTCGGGAGGTATCCCGGGCTGATCGACGGGCGCGGAACGGTGCGCGGGGAGCTGTACCGGATCGATGCGCCCGAAGTTCTCCCGGCCCTCGACCGCGAGGAGGGTTACAATTTCGACCGTCGCCCGGCGACCGTGACGCGCACGAGCGGGAGGCGCGCACGGGCGTGGGTCTACTGGTATCGCGGACCGCAGCACCGTGCCGTGGCGATTCCGGACGGCGACTACCGCCGGGCGCGTCCGGCCGGGGACCACCCATGACCTTGGGGAGGACGCAATGGCGCTGACCGCTGCCGAGCTCGTGAAGGCCGATCAGGAGCATCTGATCCATCCGCTCCACCATCCATCCGAGAACGCGGAGCCGGTCATCTACGTCCGGGGGCGCGGCGCGACGGTCTGGGACATCGGCGGCCACGAGTATCTCGACGGGCTGGCGGGCCTCTGGAACGTCAACGTGGGGCACGGGCGCGCGGAGCTCGCCGACGCGGCGTCCGCCCAGATGAAGGAGCTCGCGTACTTCACGGGCTACGTGGGCTCGTCCAACATCCCGGCGATCACGCTGGCCAATCGCCTCATGGAGATCACGTACGACAACATGCAGGCCGTCTTCCTCGCATCGGGTGGCGCCGAGGCGAACGAGTCGGCGTTCAAGACGGCGCGCTTCTACTGGAAGGCGCTCGGCAAGCCCGACAAGGTGAAGATCATCGCGCGCCACCAGGCCTACCACGGCGTCACGCTGCAGGCGATGAGCGCCACCGGGATGAGCGCCTACTGGAAGATGTTCGAGCCGCGCGTGCCGGGGTTCGTCCACATCCCGACGTGCTACCCGTACCGGTTCCAGGGCGCCAAGCCCGGCGAGACGGTGGGCCAGGCGGCGGCGCGCGCGCTGGAGGAGGCGATCCTCCGTGAGGGGCCCGACACGGTCGCCGCGTTCATCGGCGAGCCGATCCACGGCGGCGGTGGCGTCCTCTACCCGACCGACGACTACTGGCCGCGCGTGCGCGAGGTGTGCACGCGGCACCACGTGCTGCTCATCGCCGACGAGGTCATCACGGGGTTCTGCCGGACGGGCCGGTGGTTCGCGCTCACGCACTGGAACGTCAAGCCCGACATCCTCTCGTTCGCCAAGGGCGTCACGTCGGGCTATCTCCCGCTCGGCGGGATCATGATCACGAAGGCGATCAAGGACGCGATGGACTCGGTGAAGCCCGAGGACCGCTGGATGCACGCGTACACCTACTCCGGCCACCCGACGTGCTGCGCGGTCGCCGTGAAGAACCTCGAGATCATGACGCGCGAGCGCCTCTGGGAGAACGCGGCGAAGATGGGCGAGCGGCTCTTCGCCGGGCTCCGGACCGCGTTCCGCGACCACCCGCACGCGGGCGACATCCGCGGCGGCAAGGGGCTCCTCGCCGCCGTCGAGCTGGTCGAGGACCTCGCGACCCAGAAGAATTTCGGCGCCGACCGGAAGGTGGCGGCGCGCATCCAGGCGGAGATGATGAAGCGCGGCGTCGTCACGCGAACGCGCGCGGTGGTCGGGCCGCACCCGGCCCCGGGCGACACGATCTACTACGCGCCGCCGCTGGTCGTAACCGAGGCGGAGGTCGACCGGCTGGTCGCGGTCGCCCGGGACGCCGTGAAGGCCGTGCTGGGCGCGTAAGCCGCGCGGCCCGCGTGAGGCTCATCACCGCCCACCGCATCCTCATCGGCGCGGGGATCGCGTTCTTCCTCTTCTACGCGGTCGTCCAGCTGCGTCTCTACGCGCGCGGCGGCGGCGCGGCGCCGCTCGTCCAGGCGTGCGTCTCCGCGGCCGTCGCCGCCGGCTTCGTCCTCTACTACCGGACGCTCAAGCGATGGGGGCGCCGCCCGTAGCCACGGCGGTCCTGATCTACGACGCCGAGTGCGCGATGTGCCGGGCGAGCGCGCTCTGGCTCATGCGCCTGGCGCTGTCCGGCGGTGCCCTCGAGATCCTCCCGTGCCGCTCCGAGCCGCGGCGCAAGCGCTTCCCGCAGATCTCCGACACGGCGTGCACGACGGCGATGCAGCTCGTCCTGCCCGACGGTCGCGTGCTCGGGGGCGCCGACGCGGTGCCCGAGCTCCTCCGGCGCATCCGCGGGCTCGGCTGGCTCGCCGCGGTCTTCGCGCTCCCCGGCGCCCGCCCGCTCGCCCGACGCGTGTACGCGTGGATCGCGAAGAATCGGATGCGGATCTCCTGCGCGGCGCCGCGCCGATGACGCCCGGCTACCAGCTGGTCCGGACGGTCATCCGCCTGCTCCTCCGGCTCTTCTATCGGCGGATCGACGTCGTCGGCCGCGAGCGCATCCCGGCCACCGGCCCCGTGCTCGCCGTCGCCAACCACCACAACTCGATCGTCGACGCCATGCAGGTGGTGATGCTGTTCCAGCGGCCGGTGATGGTACTCGCCAACGCGCCGCTCTTCCGCCATCCGCTCATCGGCCCGTTCCTCCGGATGATGCACGCCGTGCCGGTGAGCCGTCGCGTCGAGGCCGGGGACGACCCGAAGAAGAACGAGGCGATGTTCGCCGCGGCCATCGGCGTGCTCCGCGGCGGCGGCGTCCTGCTGATCTTTCCCGAGGGCCGGACCCAGCCGCAGCCGACGCTCTTGCCCGTGCGCACCGGCGCCGCACGCATCCTGCTCGGCGCCGAGACCGCGGCGGGCGGCCGCTGCGGCATCACGCTGCTGCCGCTCGGCATGGTCTTCCACGACCCGGGCACATTCCGCTCGGCGTCGGTCCAGATCATGGTGGGCGAGCCGGTGCCGACGGCCGACGTGATCGCCGCCTACCCCGAGCACCCGGCGGATGTCGTGCGCGAGCTGACCGCGCGGATCGCCGAGGCGATTCGCGCACGGATCGTCGAGGCCGAGGACCACTACACCCTCGAGCTGCTCGACGTGCTCGAGCGCGCGTGGTTCCAGGAGGCGACGCGCGCCGGCGCGGCCGAGCAGGCGCTCTCCTGGAAGCAACGGGTGATGCGGGGCGCGCGTTACCTGGCCGAGCGCGAACCGCACCGTGTGGCGGCGCTGCGCCGGCGGGTCGAGCTCTATTGCGCGCACCTCGACGAGGTCGGCGTCCCGAGCGAGCAGCTCGGGCGGCCGTACACGCCCGGGCTGGTCGTCCGCTACGTCGTCGAGAATCTCGTCTGGCTGGCGCTCGGCCTGCCGCTGGCGCTCTGGGGCCTCGCCTGTCACGCGCTGCCGTATTGGCTGACCGGGAAGACGGTCGTGCTCCTGGGACGCACGGCGGAGGAAGAGGCGACCGACAAGATGGCCGCCGGGCTCGTCCTGTATCCGATGTGCTGGGCCCTCGAGGCGTGGCTCGTGTGGCGGCTCGCCGGCCTCGCGCTGTTCCTCACGTTCCTCCTCGCGGTGGTCCCCTCCGGCGTGCTGGCGCTGGCCTGGCGCGAGCGACTCGGGGACGTCGGCCGGCAGGCGCGCGCGTTCGTCTGGTTCCTCACCGACCGCGACCTGCACCGCCGGCTGCTACAGGAGCGCCGGGCCCTGGTGGACGAGGCGCGGGCGCTCGGCGACCTCGTGCCCCCGCATGCCGGCTGACGGCTGGCGCCGCGCGTCGGGCGTCATGCTCGGCGCGCTCACCGCGCTCAACGGCCTCAACTACCTCGACCGCTACGTCGCGGCCGGCACGCTGCCGCTCATCCTCGCCGGCCTCGCGATCTCCGACGCGCAGGGCGGGCTGCTGCAGTCGCTCTTCATCGTCGCCTACTCGCTGGTGTGTCCCCTCGCCGGCTGGCTCGGCGACCGCCAGCCGCGCCTGCGCCTGGCCGCCCTCGGCGTCTTCGTCTGGAGCGCCGCGACGGTCGCCTCGGGTCTGGCGCCGACGTACGCGCTGCTGCTCGTCGCGCGCGCGGTGATCGGCGCGGGCGAGGCGAGCTACTCCGTGGTGACGCCGTCGCTGCTGTCGGACTGCTATCCCGCCGAGCGCCGGGCGCGGGCGCTCGGCATCTTCTACGCCGCCATCCCCGTGGGCAGCGCGCTCGGGTACATCCTGGGCGGCGTCGTCGGCGAGGCCTACGGCTGGCGGGCCACGTTCTTTATCGCCGGCGCGCCCGGCGCCGCGCTGGCCTTTCTGCTGCTGCTGCTCGCCGAGCCGCGCCGCGGCGCGCTCGACGGGGCGGCCTCCGCGCCCGTCTCGCTGGCACTGGGCGACTCGCTCCGCAGCCTGGCGCGCCGCCGCTCCTACGTGGTGAACACGGCCGCCCAGGTGATCTACACGTTCGCGATGGGCGGGCTGGCGACGTGGATGCCGACCTACTTCGTGCGCGTGCGCGGCATTCCGCTGGCGAGCGCGGCGTCGACCTTCGGCGTGCTGCTCGTGGTGGCCGGCTTCCTCGGGACGCTGCTCGGCGGCCGCGTGGCCAGCGGCGTGGCCCGGCGCTGGCCCGGCGCCGACTTCGTCGTCTCGGGCTGGTCCCTCACGGCGTCGATCGGCTTCACGCTCATCGCGGTCCTGGCGCCGCAGCCCGTCGTCTTCTGGCCCGCGATGTTCGTCACGCTCTTCCTCCTCTTCGTCAATATCGGCCCCCTCAACGCCGCGATGGCCAACGTCCTGCCCGCCGAGCTTCGCGCCCGCGGCTTCGCGGTGACGACGATGCTCATGCACCTGCTCGGCGACGCCGCCTCGCCGTGGCTCATCGGCGCGGCCTCCGACGTGGTCGGCCTCGCGATGCCGGTGCTCGTGACCGGCTGTGTCCTCGCCGTCGCCGGCCTGGTGCTGCTCTGGGGCCGCGCGACCCTCGTGAACGACCTCAAGCTCGCAGGGGAGGCCGCGCGATGACGGGATCCACGGCGCTCTGGGCGGTGCGACTCGGCCTCGTCGTGGTTGGGCTGGCCGGCTGGTTCTGGACGCAACGGCTCATCGCCCGGCGCGCGTGGCCCGAGCGCGGGATCGGCGACGCCATGCACCTCTGGACCGCGGCGCTGAACCGCTCTCTGCGCGCGCACCCTGCGACGGCGAACGCGCTGCTGATCGCCACCTCGGCGGTCATCGACGGCCTCGGGCTCTTCCTCCTGGCCTCGGCCATCTTCGGCCCGACGATCCGCCCCTTCCTCGGCCTGCTGATCGTCTACGTGCTGCGACAAGTCAGTCAGGGTCTGTGCTCGCTGCCGCGGCCCGACGGGATGATCTGGCGCCGCCCCGGCTTCCCGTCGCTGCTCGTGACCTACGGCACGGCGGGCGACCTCTTCTTCTCCGGCCACACGGCGATCGCCGTCTACGGGTGCGTCGAGCTGGTGCGGCTCGGCGGTCCCGTGCTCCCCGCCCTCGGCGTGGCCATCGCGATCGTGGAAGCCCTCACGGTGCTCGTCCTGCGCGCCCACTACACGATGGACGTGCTCGCCGCCATCGTCGCGGCGCTGTGGGCCGCGGACGTCGCCAGCGCCGCCGCACCGGCCGTCGACCGCGCACTGGCCGCGCTCGTCGGCGGTTGAGGGCGCTGCACGAGGAAGCGGCAGCGGAGCCGATCCTGCTCATTCCCGCGGCACGGCCCGGGCGGCGCGCTCGCGTTACACCGCGCCGAGGCCCGAGTTCCCGCATACTTCCGTCGATCGAGCATCCGCGAGGCGTTGGCACGACGTTTGTTACTTGCGAGGTCACGAGCCGAGGGTCCGACGCCGGGTCCCTGCTCACGCGAGTGAACGAGATGGAGCAGATCAAAGCCGAGAAGGATGGTCTCGACGTCGGGGCGGACCTGCCGCGCTCGGACCATCCCCTGCCGGGAGTCTCGCGACTGATCGCCGACGCGATCCCGCGCCTCGTCGACCAGCTGGCGGCCGCCCAGCCCGGCCGCGTCCATCGCGAGGCGCTCGAGCTGCTGGAGCGGCCGCTCCTGGCGCACGTGCTCGCGTTGACGGGCGGCAACCAGTTGCGCGCCGCCCGGCTGCTCGGGCTCAACCGCAACACGCTCCGCAAGCGCTGCCGCGAGCTCGGGCTCGCGTTGCCGCGCGCGGCGCGCGGAGGGGCTGCGCCCAAGCCCGCGTCGCACTAAGAGCGACTCGGGTCTGGGCCGGGCGGCTCCCTCCGCAGCGCACGGCGAAGAAATTTCCCCGAGGGGGTCTTGGGGACCTCGTCTACGATCTCGACCTCACGCGGATACTTGTAGGCGGCGAGTCGCTCCCGGCAGAAACCGATCAGATCGGTCGCCGTCACGGTCCCCTCCCAGCCGCCCTTGAGGGCGACGAACGCTTTGACGGTCTCTCCACGGTACGGGTCCGGGATTCCGACGACCGCCGCTTCCCGGACGGCCGGGTGCTCGTACAGCACGTCCTCGACCTCTCGCGGCCAGACCTTGTAGCCTGACGCAACGATCAGGTCCTTCTTGCGATCCACCAGGTAGAACCAACCGCTCGCGTCCCGCTTGCCCACGTCCCCGGTGTGAAGCCAGCCCTGACGAATCGCGTTGGCGGTCTCCTCCGGCTTTCCCCAGTAGCCGGCCACCACCATCGGCCCCCTGATCACGATCTCGCCCACTTCCTCCGGCCCCATCTCGCGCGTGCCGGATTCCAGATCGACGATCCGGGCCTCTGCCCCGGGCACGGGGACGCCGACCGCCAGCGCGCCCGTCGCGGGATCGACGGGCGCCTCCACGCCGAGGGGCACGGCATGCGACGGGGACGTCGTCTCCGTCATCCCGTAGATGTTGTGGATGTAGGCCCCGGTCACCTCGCGGAACCGGTGGACGACCGCGGGGGAGACGGGCGCACCGCCGCTCCCTACCTTCCGGAGGGACGTGAGGTTTCGCCGCGCAACGTCCGGGTGGTTGGCCATCGCGATGAAGACCGTGATGGCGCCCACCGTGAACGTCGCCCGCCAGCGCTCGGTGAGGCGCAGCGCCTCTTCGACGTCGAACCGATAGAAGAGGATCACGGGAATCTCCGCCTGAGCCGCGGCCGCCAGGTGACCGATCATCCCCGTGATGTGGAAGAGCGGGGCGACGCCCAGGACGACGTCGTCGGGCCCGAGCCGCATCCAGGATTGGTAGACCCGCGCGTTGTGGACGACGTTCGCGTGACTGTTCATGGCGCCCTTCGCGGTGCCTGTCGTCCCGGAGGTGTACGTGAGGAACGCGAGATCCTCGGGGCGCGGCCGGGGCCGCGGGGCGGGCGCTCGAGGGGACCGGAGCACCTCGGCGAGGTCGAGCGTCTCCGCGAAGCGGAGCTTCTTCGACTCGGCCAGGAGCGGCGGCAGGGGGGAGCCGGGAGGCACGCAGTCGAGCTCCGACGTCGTCACGACGCGCTCCACCGAGGTCTGCGGCACGACGCTCCGCGCCGTGCGCTCGTAGAGTGATTCCAGACAGATCAGGACACGGGCGCCGGCGTCGTTCAGGTGATAGGACAGCTCGGCTTCCTTGAGCATGGGATTGAGCGGCACGACGACGCCTCCGGCCTTCCACACGGCGCACTGCGCGATCACGAACTGCGGGACGTTCTGGAGATAGAGCGCGACCCGGTCGCCCGGCGCGAGGCCGAGCTCGATGAGGGACGCCCCGAGGGTTGCCGCCATCCGGTCGAGCTCCCCGTAGGAGAGCGTCGCGTCGAAGTAGTGGATCGCCGGCGCGGCGGGCCGCCGCTCGGCCGCGGCCTCGAACAACGCGAGGGCGCTCGTGTGCGGGCCGATTCCCTCAGCGCCGCTCTGCGGCGCGGAGGACGCGACCCGGCAGCGCCCCGGTATGTCGGCCATGGTCCAGCACGACCTGCCCGCCGACGATGACGTAATCCACGCCGTCCGCGCCCTGCACCCGGCGGGGCACCCCGGCGGGGCCGTCGTGCGAGACCTCGTCCTCCTTCACCCCGATGCGCGAGAGGTCGAAGACCATGAGGTCAGCCGCCAGGCCCTCCCGCACCAGACCGCGGTCACGGAGACCCATGATGCGGGCAGGCTGGAAGGTCAACCGGCGGACGGCGTCCTCGAGGGTCAGGAGGTGCCGTTCCCGGACCCAGTGCGCGAGGACGTAACTGGACTCACCCGCGGTGCAGAAATTCGTGTTGAGGTGCGCGCCGGCGTCCGACTGGGACGGCAAGGCGTGGCCGGTCTTGACGAACTCGGTGAGAGCGACGTCCTCCTCCGGCGACCGCGTGCGCAGCTGAAACTCAGTCTCCAGCCTCTCCTCGACCGCGAGGTCGAGCATCACGTCGGCCACGTGCGTTCTCCGCTCGTCGGCGAGTTGCGCGAGGCCACGGCCCTGGAGCGGTCGGTTCGTCGGGAGAAACGTCTTGCTCACGACGATCGCCGACCAGGGGACGAACCGCCCGAGCACCCCCGGCCGCCGCCGCTGGCGCCGCATGGCCGCCTCGCGGAGCTCCGCGCGCCGGTCCGGATTGGCCAGGACGGCCACGCGCTCCTCGAGGGGCAGCTCCATGACGGTGTCCCACCCGTCGAGATTGGCGAAGAAGGTCGTCTTCTTCAGCGTGAACCGTGGGTTGAACGGAATGGCGCGGAGCAGCGCCAGGAGCTGCGCTCCCTCGCGGGCCGCGTCTTCCACGTAGCCCCGCGTCTCGGCGTCGAAGACCAGGAAGAAGACCGGACGACCGCTGGTCGCCGCCACCTCGTACAGGTGCCGTCGATCGTCCGCGTCGGGTTTGGCGACCGACGGCGGGAGAATCTCGATCACTCCCCGGTTGAACTCGCCGAGGGTGCGCCCCAGGGCCAGGCGCTCGTCGTTCCCGGCGAGCCGGGTCGGCACCGGTTCGCCGGAGGGGCCCGCGTGAGTCGGTGACGCCGTCGTGCTCCAGCCCCAGGCGCCGGCCTCCAGAGCGGCCCGCAACAGGTCCTGCATCGCGGCGATTTCGTCCGCGGTCGCGGCCCGATCCCACGCCGCCTTCCCCATGGCGCCGAGGCGCAGCGGATTGTGGCCGACCAGCGGCATCATGTTCACGCCGAGCCCCTGGTCGATGGCGTCCATGTACTCGCCGAAGGTCTCCCAGCTCCAGGGGAGCACGGCGGCCAGCGACTTCACGGGCAGATCTTCGACGCAGCAGAAGGTGGCGAGCATCGCCTCGCGGTGCTCGGGCCGGAGGGGCGCCAGCGTCAGCCCGCAGTTACCCGTGAGCACCGTCGTGACCCCGTGCCAGACGGAGGACGTGCAGAGCTTGTCCCAGAAGGGCTGGGCGTCGTAATGCGTGTGCAGATCGATGATGCCCGGCGCCACGAAGCGTCCCTCGGCGTCGATGGTCGCGGCCGCCGCCCCGCGGATCATCCCCACCTCGACGATCGTGCCGTCCTTGATCGCGACGTCGGCGCGATAGCGGGAGAAGCCCGTCCCGTCGACGACCATGCCGTTCCGGATGACCAGGTCGTAGGGCATGACGTTCTAGAGGCGGTAGAGCCGCGCGCAGTTGTCCCACAAGACCTTCCGTTTGCTGTCCTGTGGGAGCGGCGCCATGGTCAGGAACCCGTCGATGGCGTGCGGGAACCGCGAGTCGTCGTGGGGCCAGTCGGTGGACAGCACAAGGTTGTCGTCGCCCAGCTCCGCCACGACGTACTTGGCCAGATCCTCCTCGGGCTCGACCGAGACGAAGCACTGGCGCCGAAACAGTTCCGAGGGCTTCGCGTCCTGCAGGAACAGCTCGCGATCACCCCAGACCTCCCAGCGCTCGTCGAGGGCCCACAGCCACCACGGGAGCCACCCGCAGTTGCCCTCCAGGAAGGCCATCCTCAGCCCGGGGAACCGTGACAGCACGCCGCCCGTCACCACGGCGCCCAGGGCCAGCATCATCTCGACGGGCTGACCGCACGCATGACTCAGGACGAGGTTGTCCAGGTATCGCCGGGCGAGGTGCTCGGCGTACGCGGCGTGGTTGCCATGGAAGGACACCGCCACGTCCATCTCCTGGGCGGCCGCCCACAGTGGGTCGTAGTACCGGTCGTAGAGGGGACGGCCGTTCACGAGGTGCGACGGGAGCACCAGCGTGATGGCGCCGAGATCGTGGACGGCGAAGCGGGCCTCCCCGACGGCGAGCCCGATGTCCTGGAGCGGCACGAGGGCCGAGGCCTTCAATCGGTCCGGGCTCTCCGTGCAGAAGTCGGCGATCCAGCGGTTCCACGCACGGCTCATCGCCGCCGCCAGGGCCGGATCGAGGCCATCGATGTTGATGGCCTGAGTCGCCCAGGTGCGGAACAGGATGCCGATGTCGATGCCCTCGATATCCATGGCTTCGAGCACCGCCTTGGGTGGCGTGCCCTGGCGCAGGCGCTCCCACTCGGGGCGCTGCATGCGCAGCGCCCAGGCGCGCTGTCGCTCGGGCCGGTCCACGTACGGCGGGAGGACCTTGCCATCCACCTGCGCGCGCATCTGCCCCTCGCCGTCGGCCGCCAGGGTGATGCGGCCACGAAACCCGGGATCGAGGTAGTCCTGCCACAGGGTCCGAGGCTCGATCACGTGGAGATCACTATCCATGACGCGGAACCCGTGCTTCGCCATCTGGGCCTCCCATGAAAGGGCGGGCGGGGTGGCGCCCGAGCGATGCGGCGGACGCTATCAGGGGCCGGGCGCGGGTGTCAACAGGCGATTGCGTCGACGCGGACACTCCCGGGGGCGTCCTTGATCCGGGGTCGAGAATCCTGTATCAAGCGATTGATGTCGCCGAGCGGTTCGCTTCCCGTGTCGCCCGAGCGCGCGGTGGACCCCATCCGCGTCATGATCGCCAAGGTGGGCCTCGACGGCCACGACCGCGGGGCCAAGGTCGTCGCGCGCGGCCTGCGCGACGCCGGCATGGACGTCGTCTACACGGGGCTCCACCGGACGCCCGAGGAAGTCGTGGCCGCCGCGGTGCAGGAGGACGTCGACGTGCTCGGCGTGAGCCTGCTCTCGGGCGCGCACATGACGCTCATCCCGCGCATCGTCGAGCTGATGCGCGCGGCCGACGCGGGCGAAATGCTGCTCGTCGTCGGCGGCGTGATTCCCGACGAGGACGTGCCGGCGCTTACCCGGATGGGCGCGGCCGACGTGATCTTGCAGGACACCCCTCCCGAGACGATCGCGCGCCGCGTTCGCGAGCTCGTCGCCGCGCGCCAGCCGCGGTGAGGGCGCTATGAACGTCGACACGAGCGTGTGGCCACCCCGCTACGACCCGACCTACCGTCCCGATCCCACCGCCGACTTTTGGTTCCCCGAGCTCGAGTGTCTCCACCCCGGGGCGCGTGACGCGCTCATCCTCGACAAGCTGCGCCGGCAGGTGGCGTGGGCGTGGGAGCGGAGCCCGTTCTACCGGCGGAAATGGGACGCGGCGGGCGTGTCGCCGGCCACTCTCCAGTCCCTGGAAGATTTGGCGAAGTTCCCCGTCGTCCAGAAGGCCGAGCTGCGCCTTTCGCAGGCCGCGGCCCCCCCGTACGGCGAGTACCTCTGCATCGACCCCGGCGAGGTCGTGCGCATCCACGGGACGAGCGGCACGACGGGCCGCCCGACCGTGTTCGGCCTCGGGTCCGAGGACTGGGGGCGGATCGGCGAGGCGCACGCGCGCATCCTCTGGGCGGCGGGCATCCGCCCCGACGACCGCGTCCTCATCTGCTCGTTCTTCAGTCTCTACCTGGGCTCGTGGGGGGCGCTCCGTGGCGTGGAGCGGCTCGGCGCGACGGCGTTCCCGTTCGGCGCGGGCGTCCCCGGCCAGACGCTGATGGCGGTCGAGTGGGCCCGCGAGCTCAAGCCGACGGCGTTCTACGGGACGCCCTCGTACGCGCTCCACTTCGCGGAAACGTCGCGACGCGAGGGCATCGACCCGCGGACCTTCGGCTTGCGCACCCTCTTCTTCTCGGGCGAGCCGGGCGCCGGCATCCCCGCGACGAAGCGACTGATCGAGGAGACCTTCGACGGGCGGTGCGTGGACATGGGGTCGATGGCCGAGATGACGCCGTGGATGACGAACGCCGAGTGCCGCCACCGGACGGGCATGCACCTCTGGCAGGACCTCGTCTACACTCAGGTGTGCGCCCCCGAAACATTCGCGCCGCTGCCGTTCGGCGCCGAGGGCACGCCCGTGTACACGCACCTCGAGCGCACCTCCCAACCGATGATCCGGCTCGTCTCCGGCGACCTTGCCCGCTGGACGGACGAGCCGTGCCCGTGCGGGCGGACGTATCCGCGGCTGCCGGACGGGCTCTACGGGCGAATCGACGACATGTTCATCGTGCGCGGCGAGAACATCTACCCGAGCGCGATCGAGGACACGCTGCGCGCGCTCGAGGGGTTCGGGGGCGAGTTCCGGGTCATCGTCTCGCGCCGCGAGGCGATGGACGAGCTCCTGATCCGCGTCGAGTACGCCGCGAGCCACGCCGATCCCGCGCGCCAGGCGAAGCTCTCCGCCACGGCGACCGCGCGGCTCCGCGTGCGGCTCGGCGTCCACCCCGTCGTCGAGCTCGTGCCCGAAGGGACCTTGCCGCGCACCGAGTTCAAGGCCTGCCGGGTGATCGACGACCGCGATCTCTACCGTCGCACGCTCCAGGAGGTCCGCCGATGAAGCCCGACGTCGACGCGCTCGCCCGCGAGGTCGTCGAGGGCTCGCCGCGCGCCCTCGCGCGCGCGCTCACGTGGGTCGAGTCGGGCGGCGGCCGCGCGGAGACGCTCGTCGCGCGCCTCTACGCCGACACGGGGCGTGCGCACGTGGTCGGTATCACCGGTGCGCCGGGGAGCGGCAAGAGCACGCTGGTCCGCGCCCTCGCGCGCGTCGCGCGCGCCCGCGGGCGGACGGTGGGGATCCTCGCGGTGGACCCGTCGTCGCCGTTCTCGGGCGGCGCGATCCTCGGCGACCGCATCCGGATGAACGATCTCACCCTCGACCCCGGCGTGTTCATCCGCTCCATGGCGACCCGCGGCGTGCTCGGCGGCCTCTGCCGCGCCGCCGCGGACGGCATCGACGTCCTGGACGCCAGCGGCCGCGGCCTGATCCTCGTCGAGACGGTCGGGGTCGGGCAGGACGAGGTGGACGTGATGCGCGTCGCGCACACGGTCGTCGTGGTGAGCGTGCCGGGACTCGGCGACGACGTCCAGGCGCTCAAGGCCGGCATCCTCGAGATCGCCGACCTCCACGTGGTGAACAAGACCGACCGCGAGGGCGCCGACCGCACGATCGCCGAGCTCCGCGCGATGCTGACGCTCATGCCCGCGGCGGAGGAAGCGTGGACCCCCCCCGTCCTCGGCGCCTCGGCCGCGCGCGAGGAGGGCGTCGAGGCGATCGCCGACGCGCTCGAGGCCCACCTGGCGTCCATGAAGACGAGCGGCGAGCTGGACCGGCGGCGGCGCCGGATGGTCGCCGCTCGCGTGCTGCGGACCGCCCAGGACCTCGTCGCCGCGCGCCTGCTCCGACCGGAGGCGCTCGAGGTACCAGGGGGCGAGACGACGACGCTGCTCGACCGAGTGATGCGCCGCGAGCTGGCGCCCCACGCCTGCGCGCGCGCGCTGCTGACCCGTATGAGAGAGAGGACACCCGATGTTTGACCCGGACGCGATCGAGCGGATGCGCGCGATGCAACGCGACTGGGAGGCGAACGAGCTCCGCGAGTTCCTGGAGCGCCAGCCCGAGAGCCGCCCGGAGTACCGGACCGGCTCGTTGCTGCCCGTCGAGCGGGTCTACACGCCCGTCGACGTCGCCGACACGGCCCTCGAGGCGCTCGGCCTGCCGGGCCGGTATCCCTTCACGCGCGGGCCGTACCCGACCATGTACCGGGGACGGCTCTGGACGATGCGGCAGATCGCGGGCTACGGGACGGGAAGCGATACCAACAGGCGCTTTCACTACCTGATCGAACAAGGACAAACGGGACTTTCGGTTGATTTCGACATGCCGACTTTGATGGGCTACGACTCCGATGATCCGAAGGCCCTCGGCGAGGTGGGGCGCGAGGGCGTCGCCGTGGACACGCTCGACGACGTCGAGGCGCTCTTCGCGGGGATCGATCTCGAGCGCATCTCCGTCTCGATGACGATCAACCCGACGGCGTGGATCCTGCTCGCGATGTACGTGGCGCTCGCCGAGTCACGGGGCGCCGACCCCAACAAGCTCTCGGGCACCTGCCAGACCGACATCCTCAAGGAGTACATCGCGCAGAAGGAGTGGATCTTCCCGATCCGCCCGTCGCTCCGGCTCGTCCGGGACATGATCGTCTACGGCGCGGAGCACCTGGCGCGCTACAACCCGATCAACATCAGCGGGTACCACATCTCGGAGGCCGGCGCGACGTCGGTGCAGGAGGTGGCGTTCACGATGGCGAACGCCATCGCGTACGTCGAGGAGGTCACGCGCGCGGGCGTGCCCGTCGACCGGTTCGCGCCACGCCTGGCGTTCTACTTCGTCGCGCAGGCGGACTTCTTCGAGGAGGTCGCGAAGTTCCGCGCCGCGCGACGGGTCTGGGCAAGGCTTACAAAGGAGCGCTTCGGCGCGACCCGGGCCGAGTCCATGCGTCTCCGCTTCCATTGCCAGACCGCCGCGGCCACCCTGACGAAGGCGCAGCCGATGAACAACGTCGTGCGCACGGCGCTGCAGGCGCTCTCCGCGGTGCTCGGCGGCGCCCAGTCGCTCCACACCAACGGGCTCGACGAGGCGTACGCGATCCCGTCGGAGCTCGCGATGAAGCTCGCGCTCCGCACCCAGCAGATCATCGCCGACGAGACGCGCGTGACGAGTGTGGTGGATCCGCTCGGGGGGTCGTACTATGTCGAGGCCCTGACCAACCGGATCGAGGCCGCGGTGATGGCGATCCTCAAACGGGTGGACGCGTTGGGTGGGACGGTCAAGGCGATCGAGGAGGGCTACTTCCAGCGCGAGATCGCGGACTCCGCGTACGAGCACGCGCGCCGGAAGGCCTCGGGCGAACAGCCGGTGATCGGGGTGAACAAGTTCGTCGAGCCGGCCGAGCCGGGCGCCGTGGAGATCCACCGCGTGGATCCCGCGGTGGAGGCGCGGCAGGTCGCGCGGCTCCGCGCCACGCGCGCCACGCGCGACGCGGCGCGGGTCGCCGCGCTGCTCGACCGGCTGGCCCGCGAGGCGACCGACCCGGCCGTGAATCTCATGCCCGTGACGATCGAGCTCGTGAAGGCGCGCGCCTCGATGGGCGAGATCGTGGGGCGACTGCGACAGGTGTGGGGCCAGTACGTCGAAACGCCGGTTTTCTAGGGGCCGTGCGAGCCGGAGGAAAAGGAGCTGATCCATGGACATCGCGAGCATCCTGGCGACGAAGGGAGACAAAGCGCACACGGTCCGCCCCGAGCAGTCGATCCGCGACGCGCTCGCGCTCCTCGCGCAGCACAACGTCGGCGCGCTCATCGCGGTGGACGACGCGGGCCGGCCCGTCGGGATCCTGTCGGAGCGCGACGTCGTGCGCGAGGCGGCGAGGAACGAGCGCGTCTTCGGGATGAAGGTCGCGGAGATCATGACCCGCGACGTGATCACCGGGTCGCCGCACGACGACCTCCTGACCGTGGCGCACACGATGACCGAGAAGCGGATCCGTCACCTGCCGGTGGTGGACAAGGGGCGGCTCGTCGGCATCGTCTCCATCGGCGATATCGTCAAGACCCAGCGCGACAAGTACCAGGGGGAGCTCGACACGCTCCAGGCGCAGCTCCTCGGCGACGAGGCGCGCCGGAGCCTCTGATGGCGGAGCCGGGGACCCAGGCGCACCCGCTGCGGGTCGCGATCATCGGGGCCGGGCCCACCGGCTACTACGTGGCCGACCACCTGCTCCGGCAGGATCGCGTGGTCGTGGAGGTCGACGTGTACGACCGGTTGCCGACGCCGTACGGCCTCGTCCGGCTCGGTGTCGCGCCCGACCACCAGAAGATCAAATCGGTCACGGCCCAGTTCGACAAGGTCGCCGCCCATCCGCGCTTCCGCTTCTTCGGCGGCGTCGAGTTCGGCAAGGACGTGACCGTCGCCGACCTGCGCGCCCACTACCACCAGATCGTCTACTGCACGGGCGCCCAGACCGACCGCCGCATGGGCATTCCCGGCGAAGACCTTCGCGGGAGCCACCCGGCGACGGAGTTCGTCGCCTGGTACAACGGCCACCCCGACTATCGAGACTCGGAGTTCGACCTCTCCGTCGAGTGCGCCGCGGTGGTGGGTGTGGGCAATGTCGCCGTGGATGTGGCGCGGATCCTCTGTCGGACCCCGGAGGAGCTGGCGACGACCGATATCGCCGACGACGCCCTGGAGGCGCTCGCGCGGAGCCGGATCAGGGAGGTCTATCTGCTCGGGCGGCGCGGACCGGCCCAGGCCGCGTTCACCAATCCCGAGATCAAGGAACTGGGCGAGCTGGCGGGGGCGGACATCGAGGTCCGTCCCGACGAGGTCGAGCTCGACCCGCTGAGCCGCGCGGCTGTCGAGCGGAGCCAGGACCGCGCGACGCTGAAGAAGGTGGAGATCCTCCAGGGCTACGCGCTGCGCCCGGCGACGGGCAAGCCGCGCAGGCTGATCGTGCGCTTTCTCGTCTCGCCGGTGGAGCTCGTGGGCGACGCGTCGGGCCGCGTGGTGAAGCTGCGCCTCGTCCGGAACGAGCTCGTCGCCACTCCGACGGGGGCCCTGCAGCCGCGCCCGACGAACCGGTTCGAGGAGCTGCCCGTCGGCCTCGTGTTTCGGTCGGTCGGTTACCGTGGCGTGCCGCTGCCGGGCGTGCCCTTCAACGAGAGCTGGGGCGTCATCCTGAACGACAAGGGACGAGTGCTCGATCCCGACACCAAGCAGCCCGTCCTGGGCGAGTACACGGCGGGCTGGATCAAGCGGGGACCGACCGGCGTCATCGGCACCAACAAGCCCGACGCCGCCGAGACCGTACAGTGCATGGTCGAGGACTGGGCGCAGGGCGCCGTCCTCCGGCCGAGCCGCCCGGACGCCGCCTCGGCCGAGGCGCTCGTCCGGCAGCGCAGGCCCAACTACGTCTCCTACCACGACTGGCTCAGGCTCAACGAGCTGGAGATCGCCCGCGGGCGCGCGCAGGGACGGCCCCGGGTGAAATTCACCCGGGTCGAGGAGATTCTGGCCGCCCTGGGGCGGTGAAGCCCGGGTTCCGACAACCCCGCCAGGAAGGTGAACCGCGCCCCCGCCGTCTGCTAGACTGGCTTCAACATCTGGAGGTGGCGTGGCCCAACAAGAATCGGTCCTGGTCCTCCAAGAGCGACTGGCCTACGAGCAGCGGCTCGTCCAGCTCGTCGACCGCATTCACGCGGCGAAGAGCCTCGACTCGATCTTCCTCGAGCTCCAGGGCGACGTCGTGGCTCTGCTCGGCGCCGACCGGATGACGCTCTACGCGGTGGACGCGGAGAAGAAGGAGATCTACTCGAGGTTCCTCGCCCTCAACACGGTCAAGGACATCCGACTCCCGATCAACGAGCGGTCGATCGCGGGCTACGTGGCGACGACCGGCAAGGTCGTCAGCATCGCCGACGCCTACGACAAGGGTGAGCTCGCGAAGATCTCGCCCACCCTCAGCTTCGACGGCTCCTGGGACAAGAAGACCGGCTTCCGGACCCAGCAGATCCTCGCGATGCCGATCACGCACGAGGGGCGGACCACCGGTGTCATCCAGCTCCTCAACAAGCGGAAGGGCACCCGATTCACGAAGGAGGACGAGACCGGGGTGGCCCGGATCGCGAAGACCCTCGGCATCGCCTTCAACAACCAGCTCCTCCAGAGTCAGAGCCGACCGAAGACGAAGTTCGACTATCTCCTCGGACAGCACCGCGTCACCCAGGCCGAGCTCAACTCCGCCCTCGCCGAGTCGCGCCGCCGCCAGGTGGACGTCGAGTCGATCCTGCTCGACCAGTACAAGGTCCCGAAGGCCGAGCTCGGCATCTCACTCTCCCAGTACTACCAGTGTCCGTTCGTCGAGTACGACGAGCGGGTCATCCCCCCGCCGGACCTCATGCGGGATCTGAAGCTCGAGTACCTGAAGCGGAACTTCTGGCTCCCGCTGAGACGCGAGGACGGCGCGGTGGTCATACTCATCGACAATCCTCAAGACCTGCAGCGCGTGGACAGCGTGAGCCAGGCCCTGAAGAACCGGAAGGTCAAGTGGGCGGTGGGCCTCCGGAAGGACATCCTCTCCTACCTCAACGCCTCGCGCGGTGAGTCGAGCGCGACGGGCGTGATCGGCAGCATCCTCGGCGAGCTCAAGGCCGAGGAGGCGTCGGGCGAGGGCGAGACGACCCTGGGCGAGGTCGCCGCGGGCGAGGTCGACGAGAACGACAGCGCCGTCATCCGGCTCGCCAACCAGCTCATCATGGAGGCCTACAAGGCGCGCGCCTCGGACATCCACATCGAGCCCTACGGCACGCAGAAGGATACGGTGGTCCGGTACCGCGTCGACGGCAGCTGCTCCGAGTACCAGAAGATCCCCGGCGCCTTCCGCCGCGCGATCGTCGCGCGCATCAAGATCATGGCGCAGCTCGACATCGCCGAGCGGCGCAAGCCGCAAGACGGGAAGATCCGGTTCAAGATGCCGGACGGCCGGGAGATCGAGCTCCGCGTCGCCACCATTCCTACGCAGAACGCGAACGAAGACGTGGTCATGCGCATCCTCGCCGCGAGCGAGCCGATCCCCATGGACAAGCTCGGGATGACGGAGCGGAACCTCACCGAGCTCCGGAAGATCGCCGAGAAGCCCTACGGCCTCATCCTGTGCGTGGGGCCGACGGGATCGGGCAAGACGACGACGCTCCACTCGATCCTCGGGCACATCAACAAGCCCGAGCGCAAGATCTGGACCGCGGAGGATCCGGTCGAGATCACGCAGTACGGCCTGCGCCAGGTGCAGGTCAACCCGAAGATCGGCTTCACGTTCGCCCAGGCCATGCGCTCCTTCTTGCGCGCGGACCCGGACGTCATCATGGTCGGTGAGATGCGTGACGAGGAGACGGCCTCGACCGGCATCGAGGCGTCGCTCACCGGCCACCTCGTGTTCAGCACGCTCCACACGAACAGCTCCGTGGAGACGGTCATTCGTCTCCTCGACATGGGGCTCGATCCCTTCAACTTCGCCGACGCCCTCCTGGGCGTCCTCGCCCAGCGGCTCGTGAAGCGGCTCTGCCGGGAGTGCAGGACCGAATACCGTCCGGACCGCGCCGAGTTCGACGAGCTCGCGGAGGCGTACGGGAAGGACGCGTTCTCGCAGCTCGGCTACACGTACGACGAGGCGTTCGTCCTCTACCGGAGCAAGGGCTGCGTGAGCTGCGCCAAGAGCGGTTACCGGGGGCGCGCGGCCATTCACGAGCTCCTCCTCGCCACCGACGAGATGAAGCGGCTCATCCAGACCAAGGCCCGCGTCGCCGAGATGCTGGCGCTGGCACGGGTCGAGGGGATGACGACGCTCGTCCAGGACGGCGTGCTCAAGTCGCTCCAGGGCCTCACGGACTTCCGCCAGGTCAAAGCCGTCGCGATCAAGTAGCTCGGGCGAGGGCGGGGTGGGCTGTGCCCTCCTCGACCACGCTAGCTTTCACCCGTTGTGTGGTTCCGTCCCCGCCCGAGCTACTTCCGCGCGAGCCTCTCACGCGTCGAGCTTCAGCTTGACGTCTTTGAAGGTCCAGTAGAGCAGCAGGTCGTAGACGATCTTCAGAGCGCCGCCCGCCACGAACGGCGCCGCGAGCGCCACGGCCTGCATCACCCACCCCGTCAGCGCGGGCGTGACCGCCTGGGCGACGGTCCGCGCAATGTTGGTGGTGGTCGCCGCCGCCTCGCGCTCGTGGTCTTCGACGAGGGCCATCACGTACGCCTGCCGGGTCGGCACGTCCATCTGCGAGAGCAGGTGACGCACGCACAGGAGCGCGATCGCGACCGCGGCCGCGGGCGCCCACGCGATGAGGATCAGCACCACGTTGGACACCAGGTGCGAGACCACCATCGTCGCGAGGAGCCCGAAGCGCGCGGCCGCGCGGACGGCGAGCAGCAGCGAGGCGGCCGTGAGGACTTGCGTGGCGAAGAAGACCCCGCCGAGGGCCTCGAGACCGAGGGCGTAGCGTTCGTGGAGGAAGTAGACAACCAGCGACTGGAGCACGAAGCCGCCGGCGAACGCGTCGAGCGCCCCGAGCGCGGCGAGGCGGCGGATGAGGGACGCCGACGGCAGGCGCGCTCCGACGGGCCGCCGGCGCTCCACCGGCGCCTCGGGGGGAAGGCGCGCGTACGCCACGCACTGGACCGCGGCGCCGGCGAGGAACACGACGAACAGCGGTCGGTACACGGCGAGTGCGCCCACCGTGGCCGCCCCGAGGGCCGCCGCAGCGTACCCGAGCAAGTTGTAGATGCTGAGGGCCGCGGTGCGCTGCCCTGCCGTGACCGCGCGCGCGACGAGCACCTGCTCGAGGGCCAGGAAGGGGCCCGTCTCGCCCGTGCCGACCGCGACGTTGCCGAGCATCGCGGCGAGCACGACCAGCCGCGGATCGCGTGACGACAGGAGGATCACGGCCGCCAGGGCCGAGAGCGCGCCGAGCGCGATCAGCGCCGGGCGCCCGCCGTACCGCTCTGCCGGCCGGCGGACGAGCCACGTCAGCAGGGCGCTCCCGGCGAGCGTCAGCGTGACCGCCACACCCAGGCCCGCGGCGGTCAGGCCGAGCTCGCTCAGGTAGACGGGGAGCGCGATCCCGAGAAAGCCGTAGCAGAACGTCCGCACGGTCTTCGCGACGAAGATCGCTCTGACCTCCGCTTGACAAATGGTCGTCATGTGTTGAGTATATCTTCAGGTGGAGGTGTCCCCATGAACCCCGTGGAGCGCGTTCTGTATCGGGAGCTGGCAGAGCTGCTCGACCGGCTGGCGGCGTCGGTGCCGGAGGGCAGTCTCGAGCACATCCGTGCCTCGAGTCCGACGCTCAAGGCGCGACTCGACGAAGCGGAGCTGAGCGTCGCCGCGGTGCGCGCGGCGCTGCTCGAGGGATATGGTCGGTGGCGCCGGGCGCTCGAGGACGTCGAGAACCTGTGGGCGCTGGCGGCGTGGCGCTCAACCGCGGCCGAAGAGCCGGCGGAGAAGGCTGCGGCGCTGGCCGCCTGAGGCCGGCTCCGCCCAGAGATAGGAGGCGCGGCTCGCCTCGAACCGCTGCCAGTAGTCCGGCAGCGCCTTCGCCAGCGCCACCTGGACGGCGAGGAGGCGCCGGGTCGGGTCGCCGGTGGCGTCCGCGGCGGCGTCGACCTTCTCGCGTTGCTCAGGCGTGAGGCCGACGGCGATCGCCTCACGGAGTCGCTCGAGGAACGCGCGCACGCTCCGCGTGAACTCCTCGCGATCACGCGCGCTGTCGGCCACGGGAGCGGGCAGCCCGCGGGCCCGCCGCCCCGCGACCAGCGCGTCGAGGCACGCAAAGTCCACCGCCTCTTCGATTCGCTCGCGCAGCTCCGCCTCGATGCGCGCGCTGAGGTCACGCGGCTCGCCGGCGTCGCGGCGGGGTGAGGCGTTGAACGACGCGTGGGCCATCAGCCGAGCAGCCGGCGCAGGCCGGTCGCCAGCGGCAGCGGCTCCAGCCCGAACGCGGCGGGGAGCGACGCCGGGTCGCAGACGTTGTCCTCGTCGAGCATGAGGAGCTGATCGGGCGTGAGCGGGAAGTAGGGCAGCGCCTGGAGCGTGCGCGTCGCCACCCGCGCCACGGCGCCGGGCACGTGGAGCTTCAGGATCCGGCGGCGTCCGAGCGCCGTGCCGATCAGGTCGACGAGCTCCCCCAGGGTCACGACGTCGGGGCCGCCGACCTCGTAGGTCTGCTTCACCGCCGCGGGCAGGCCGAGCGCGCGCGCCACCGCCTGGGCGACCTGCTCGACGGGCACGGGCTGGAGGCGGCCGCTGCCGACGAGCGGCACGACCGGCAGGCGGCGCACCAGCCGGACCAGGGGCGAGACGAAGCCGTCGCCGCGTCCGTAGATCACCGAGGGACGGAAGATCGTCCAGGGCAGGGCGCACGCGCGCACGGCCTCCTCGGCCGCCCACTTGGTCTGGTGGTAGCGCGAGCGGGCGCCCTCGCGCGCGCCGAGCGCGCTCATGTGGACGTAGCGGCGAACGCCGGCGGCGGCTGCTGCGGCGACGACGTTGACCGTCCCCTGCACGTGGACCCGGTAGAACGTCGTGTTGGTGGCAATGTGCTCGCGGATGATCCCGACGAGGTGGATGACCGCGCCGCAGCCGGCCATCCCTTCGTCGAGCAACTGCGGCGCCAGCACGTCGCCCTCGACGCGCTCGATCGCCCCGACGCCCCGGAGGTCGGGCTCCGAGCCCCGACGCACGAGGCACCGCACGACGTAGCCCTCGCCGCGCAGCGCCTGGACGACCGCGCGGCCGACGAACCCGGTCGCGCCGGTGACGAACACGCGATGCACCGGACGCATCTCGATCCAACTATACCAGTGCTAAGATCGTGACGTGAGCCCTCAGCGCCTCGCGCACGTCGCGCTCCTGCTCCTCTCGCTCTGCCCGGCGGTCGCCGCCGCCCAGTCGGACTTCGCCGCTGTCGACGAGGCCGCGAACGACGCGGTGACGTCCGGGGAGATGCCGGGGGTGGTCGTCCTCGTCGGGCTGGGCGACGAGATCCTCCTGCACCGCGCGTACGGTTCGCGGCGGCTCGTCCCCGAGCCCGCGCCGATGACGCTCGACACGATCTTCGACATCGCCTCGCTCACGAAGCCCCTCGGCACCACGCTCGCCGTCATGTCGCTCGTCGAGCGTGGCGCGATCCAGCTCGACGCGCCGCTCGGGCGCTACCTGCGCGAGTTCCGGGACAAGCGCTTCCAGGGCGTCACCATTCGGAGAATCCTGACGCACAGCGCTGGGCTCCTGGCGATCCCGCCCGCGAGCGCGGTCGCGCCGGGATTTCCGGCAGCCGCCCGGGCGTTCGCGAAGATCCCGCTTGACTATCCTCCGGGCACCGGCTTCCAGTACAGCGACGCCGGCTTCATCCTGCTCGGCGAGGTCGTCCGGCGCGTGAGCGGCGACCCCCTCGACCGCTATCTCGACCGGGTGTTCTTCCGCCCGCTCGGCCTGCGCGACACGTCGTTCCACCCTCGCGACGCCGTGCGGAGCCGGGTGGCGCCGACGGAATACTTCAATGGCCACATGCTCCAGGGCGAGCCGCACGATGCGCGCGCGCGCGCGCTCGGGGGCGTCGCCGGCCACGCGGGCCTCTTCTCGACGGCCGCCGACCTGGCGCGGCTCTGCCGGATGCTCGTGAACGAGGGGACGCTCGACGGCCACCGGTACCTCAAGCCCGAGACCGTCGCGCTCATGTGGGAGGCCGACCCGGACGGCCGGACGATGCGCACGCTCGGGTGGGACCTCTCGTCGCCGTTCTCGCGTATGCTGGCGCCGTTCTTTCCCATGGGCTCGGTCGGGCACACAGGGTTCACCGGCACGGCGGTCTGGATCGATCCGGCGAGCCACGCCTACTTGATCGTGCTCACCAACCGCGTCCACCCGAACGGCGGCGGCGCCGCGGGCATCCGCGACCTGCGCGTCCGGATCGCCGCGACGGTGGGCACGGCGCTCTTCGCCGCCACGCCGCCGTCGCCGTCCTCGCCGGGCGCCGAGGCGCCGGCCGCCGACCTGCCGGCGGAAGCGCGGCCGCTCCTGGCGTCGCCGGGCACGCCCGGCCGCGTGCGCACCGGGCTCGACGTCGTCGCCGCGCAGAACTTCGCGATGTTCGCGGGCCACTCGGTCGGTCTCGTCACCAACCAGACGGGGGTGGACGCGCAGGGGCGCCGCGCGATCGATCTCTTCGCCGACGCGCCGGGGGTGCGTTTGCAGGCGATCTTCTCGCCCGAGCACGGGCTCGGCGGCGACGCGACGACCGACGTCCCGCACGGGCGCGACCCGGCGACGGGGCGGCCGATCTGGAGCCTCTACGGCCCGGCGCGCCGGCCGTCGCGCGAGATGCTGAAGGACGTGAGCCTGCTCGTGTTCGACATCCAGGACGTGGGCGTGCGCTACTACACCTACCTCACGACGCTCGTCTACGTGATGGAGGAGGCGGCGCGGGCGGGGATACCCGTCGTCGTGCTCGACCGTCCGAATCCGATCACGGGCAGCATCGTCGAGGGACCGGTGATGGATCCCGACCTCCAGTCGTTCACGGGTCCCCACACGATCCCCGTCCGTGATGGGCTCACGATCGGCGAGTTCGGGCGCCTGGTGGTCGCCGAGCGGAAGATTCCCGTGTCGCTCTCGGTGATCCCGCTGGCCGGCTGGGATCGGCGGCTCTGGTACGACGAGACCGGGCTCCCGTGGGTGAACCCGTCGCCGAACATCCGGTCGGTCACCGAGGCGCTGCTCTATTCGGGGGTCGGGCTCCTGGAGGCGACGAACCTCTCGGTCGGACGCGGAACGGACACGCCGTTCGAGGTCGTGGGCGCACCGTGGATCGAGCCCCAGGGGCTCGTGGACGCGCTCAACCGCCTCGGGCTCCGCGGCGTCAGGTTCGAACCCGTCTGGTTCACGCCGATGGCGGACCAGTACGCCCAGATCCAGTGCGGCGGCGTGCGGCTCGTCGTGACCGATCGCGACACGCTCCGGCCGGTCACGGTAGCGCTCGCGCTCGCGCGCGAGCTACGGGTGCGTCACCGGGACCAGTTCAGACCCGAGAGCATCCAGAACCTCCTCGTGAATCGGTCGACGATGTGGGCCTTCCTCAGCGGCGAGAGTTTCGATCGGCTCGTTGCCTGGGCCGACACCGACCGCAACAGCTTCCTGAACCGGCGCGCGTCGTATCTCATGTATCGCTAGGTAATTGACGTCGGGGGGAGCGACGCCGCTCCTCCCCGACCCCCCCCACCGATCATCCGCGGCGGCCGCGTGCGCACTCCGGTTGCGTGGGCGAAGCCCGCGCTCGAAGGGCGGTGACGTGTCCAGGCCCGGGCTCAGTGTTCGACGAGGTGGAGGTTCTGGAGGTCGCTCCGCACGCGGCCTCTGAGCGTGGCCGGGACCGTCACCGCGGCCGGGTCGCCGTCGCTCACGAACCGCTCACCGGGGTGCCGCTCGAAGTAGCCGAGCCAGTGCCGGAGCTCCGACTCGAGCGCCTGGATGCGTGGCAGCCGCAGCGGATCGAACGCGCGGGCGAAGGGCGACGGCGCCGGCCCACCCGAGACCTGGAGGATCGCGTCGTGGCTGTACATAACCCCCTTCGACGAGCCGGAGCGCGCCCAGCTCACGTCCTTCGGGTACACGCCGTGGGGCAGCGCGAGCGCCCGGGGCTTGTAGGCGGGGACGTGACGCTGGATCCATTGCTGCGCGCCGGCGATCTGGGCGCGGACGGTCGCCTCGTCGTACTTGCCGAGGTTCGCGTGCCAGAGCGTGTGGTTCCCGATCTCGTAGCCGTGGCTCGCGAGGAACTGGAGCTTCTTGCCCGCGTACGCGGGCTGGTTGAACAGCCGGTTCGGCGGGTCCGCGGCGGGCAGCACGAAGAAGACGGCCGCGTGCCCGAAGTCCGGGTGCTCGCGCGCGAAGGCCTCGAGGATGCCGACGGCGGATTTCGGGTCGATCTCGACCGCGGTGTTCTCCTCGACGTAGCGGAACTGGCCCGGCGACGAGTCGTCGAACGTGAGGATCACCGGCGTCGTGCCGGCGGGCAGCGCGATGCGCCCGTCGAGCAGGTCGCCGAGGGCGATGAGGCGATACCCGCGCGCGTAGAGCGTCTCGAGGTCGCGCCGGAAGTTCTCGGGCGTGCGTGTCCAGCGCTCCTCGGGGTAGTCGATCTTGTGGTACTCGAGGATCATCACGCGGCCGAGCTCGTTGGGCGCCAGCGACTCGGCGCCGGCGAACGACGCGAGCAGGAGGGCGGCGGTCAGGATGAGCGCGCCGACGAGGAGGAGTCTCATTTGGCGGCGAGCGCTTCTTTCGGTTGGAGCGCGGCGCCGGTGTAATCGTTGCGCGGATTCCACAGCATCCAGCCGGCCGCGCCACCGTCGTCCGCGCCCCGGATCTGCTCGAGGATCTCCCTCACGCCGAACGTGCGGCGATCGAACGCGTAGTCGCGGAAGTCCTGCAGCCACGGCCGCACCTGCACCTGGGTGTGGGTCGCGCGCTTCAGGATGAGCCGCACGCTCTCGAACACGACCTCGTAGGGGTGCTCGACGGGGTTCTTGTAGCCCGGGATCCCGCGGTGGTAGCCCGACGGGTAGACCATCGGCGAGATGTAGTCGAGGTGGGGCGTCAGCTCCTCGACGCGCTGGCCGATGTCCGTGTCGTTCTCGTTGAACGCCGTGTAGCCGAAGACGTCCGCGGCGACGAAGGCGCCCATCACGCCGAGCTCGTGGCGCGCGCGCTCGAGGAACGCGACGATGGCGGGCAGTCGCGTCGCCTTGGTGTTCGGCTTCGAATACTGCGCCGCGCCGAGGCGCCCGTCGGTCGGGAAGCGCACGTAGTCGAACTGGACCTCGTCGAACCCCCGCCGCACCGCCTCACGGGCGATCGCGATGTTGTAGTCCCAGACCTCCTCGCGGAAGGGATCGACCCACGCGAGCCGCTCGTTGTCGATCCACGGCTGGCCCGTTCGCGTGTCGATGATCGCGAGGTCGGGTCGGTGCCGGGCGAGGACGTTGTCCTTGAAGGCGACGATGCGCGCGATCGTGTAGATGCCGCGCGACTTCAGGGTGCTCATGAGCGCGTCGAAGTCGCGGAGGGTCGCGGGCCCCCGCGCGCCCGCGGCCACGGCCTCGATGACGTCGGTGGGGTAGAGGATCCACCCGCGGTCGCCCTTGACGTCGATGACGACCGCGTTCAGCTCGGTGTGCGCGGTGAGGTCGAGGACCCGTGTGCGGATCGCCCGGTCGCCCACGCCGAAATACGTCAGGTACGCCGCCTTGACGACGTGCGGCCGGAGGACGACCTCGACGGGGCGCCGCTGAGGCTCGACCATCACTTTCTCGAAGCCGGGCATCTTGACGATGAGCGACGTGCGCGACGGGGCGCCCTCGAACTCGAAGGTGCCGTCCGACCCCGTCCGGTACTCCCTGCTGTCGAGCACGATGGACGCGCCCTCGAGCGGCTGACGGTCACCGTCAAGAATCTTACCGGTGACCATCTTTGGCCAGCTCTGGCGCGCCCGCATCGGCTCGGCGGGCCGCGACCGGTCGATGAGCAGACCCGTTCGGGGCTCGGGCAGGGGCCGCGCCAGAGGCGTCGCGACCAGGTCGGAGGGCGCCAGGATGAGGTAGCCGGCGACGATCGCGATGGCCAGGAGCAGCAGCGCGTAGCCACCGTCGATGAGGTGTCGTCGTCCCGCGAGCGAAGTCGGCTCGTCGAGCATGGTCTTTCTTCGACACTAGCGCCCCCGTCAATACGCGCCAAGAAATACTTTTGTGGATAAACTTCTGCTGTGCCGCCACGTTTCGGGTGTGAGACCGCGCGGACGCGGGCGCTCCGGGTCGACGGCCTTGGGTTGCACCTGCTCGAGTGGGGGGCCCCCGGTCGCCCCGCGCTCTGCTTCCTGCACGGCGGCGCGGCGCACGCCCACTGGTTCGATCTGGTCGCGCCCGCGTTCGCCGAGCGGTTCCACGTGGTCTCGCTCGATCAGCGCGGCCACGGTGAGAGCCAGTGGGCCGAGCCGCCCGCGTACGCCACCGAGGACTTCGCGGGCGACCTCGTCGGGGTGATGGACGCCCTCGGCTGGGAGCGCATGACGGTCGTCGGCCACTCGATGGGCGGTCACAACGCGATGGCGTTCGCCGCCTGGCACCCGGACCGCGTGAGCCGGCTCGTGATCGTCGACTCCCGGCCCACGATCCCATCGGAGCGGCTCGACCGCATGCACGCACGCGGCCGCCGCGCGCCGCGCCTGCATCCCGACCCCGACTCGGCGGCCCGTGCCTTCCGTCTCCTCCCGCGTGAAACGGTCGCCGCCCCGGAGCTCCTCACGCATCTGGCTCGCGCGGGATTCGTCGCGCGCGGCGGCGGGTGGGTCTACCGCTTCGATCCGGCGTGCAACGGCTCGCGGCGCCCAGTCGACGCCTGGCCCCTGCTCGGGCGGATCGTGGCGCCCACGCTGATCGTGCGCGGGGAGCTGAGCCCGGTCCTCCCGCGGGACCTGGCCGAGCGGATGCAGGCGGCGATCCCGACGGCGACACTCGTTGAGATCCCCGGGGCCTACCACCACCTGGTCCTCGACGATCCCGCGGCGTTCGTTCAGACGCTCGACGTCTTCCTCGCCGAGACGGCCTGACAGCGCGTCCTCGCGCGCGATCGTCGCGGATGCGATGCGCGACCCCGCTCGAGCGCCCGCCGAGCGTCGGCGGCGGGTCGGCACTCCCCTCCGAGACCCGTGTCTCAGGGGACTGACTCGGACTGGGCGCTCTTGAAAATACGCTTGCGGAGAAGAGCTAGCGTGGTCGAGGAGGGGAGTGCCGACCCGCGGACGCCTCCTCGGGCACGCGCTCGACGCGGACGGCGCAGACTTTGTACTCGGGGATCTTCGACGATGGATCGAACGCGGAGTTCGTCAGGAAGTTCGCCGCCGACTCCTCGAGCTTCACGAACGGGACGAACACGGCGCCCGGACGGACGGCCTCGGTGACGTACGCGTGGCCGGTCAGCTCTCCGCGCCGCGATGCCACACGGATCCGCGAGCCCGGGTTCACGCCGAGCCGCCGCGCGTCGCTCGGATGGATGGCGACTTCGAGGTGCGGCGCGAGCTCGAGCAGGCCCTGGACCCGTCGGGTGAGGGTCCCGCCGTGCCAGTGGTAGAGGAGGCGGCCGGTGTTGAGGACGAACGGGAAGTCGCGGTCGGGAAGCTCCGCGGCCTCGGCGGTCTCCCGCGCCGGGACGAACCGGGCGCGCCCCGTCGGAAAGGACTCCGCGTAGAGGTACCGCGTGCCGGGGTGATCCGCGGTCGGGCACGGCCACTGGATGCCCCCCTCGCGATCGAGACGCGCGTGCGAGAGGCCGGCGAGAAGCGGGGTGAGCCGGGCCATCTCGTCGAAGATCTCGGCGGGCCCCGGGTAGTCGAACTGGTCGCCGACGTCGATCCCCAGCCGTCGGGCGACGCGCTTGGCGAGCTCGCACGCGATCCACCAGTCCGGACGCGCCTCGCCCGGCGGCGGCAGAGCCTGGCGCACGCGCTGGACGCGCCGCTCCGAGTTGGTGAACGTGCCCTCCTTCTCGGCGAACGCGGCGGCCGGCAGAAAGACGTGGGCGCGCTCGGCCGTCTCGTGCATGAAGAGGTCCTGCACGACGAGGACGTCGAGCTGGTCGATCGCCTTCTCGGCGTGGTGGAGGTCCGGCTCCGAGAGCAGCGGGTTCTCACCGACGACGTACAGGGCGCGCGTGGCGCCGTCGAGGCACCCCTCGATCATCTCGGTCACGACACGCCCCGGGCGCCCGGGCGGCCTCACTCCCCAGCGCGCCTCGAACTTCGCGAGCGTCTCGGGATCGTACTTCTGGTACCCGGGGAGGTTCGTCGGGATGCATCCGGCGTCGCCGCACCCCTGGACGTTGTTCTGGCCGCGCAGCGGGGAGATGCCGCTGCCGGGGAAGCCCATCTGGCCGGCGACGAGCGCCAGGTTCAGCACCGCGTGGGCGTTGTGGATGCCGTTCGTGTGCTGGGTGATGCCCATGCCCCAGATCAGGCAGGAGCCCGCGAACGGTGGGCGCGCGTACCAGCGCGCGGCCCGGGTGATGTCGCTCGCGCGCACATCCGTCACCCGCTCGGCGTGCGCGAGCGTGAAGGGCTCGAGCGAGGCTCGCCACGCCTCGAACCCCTCCGTCCGGTTCCCCACGAAGTCGAGGTTCGCGAGGCCCTCGTCGAGGATCACGCGCGCCATCGCGTTGAAGAGCGCCACGTCCGTGCCGGGCCGCTGCTGGAGCCAGAGGTCCGCCTGGTCACAGAGGTCCACGCGCTTGGGATTGACGACGACGAGTCGCGCGCCGCGGGCGACGGCGCGGCGGAAGCGGATCGCGATGACCGGGTGGTTCGCCGAGGCGTCGGCGCCGACGACCATGAGGCAGCCCGCGTCCTCGTAGTCCTGATAGGAGTTCGACGTGGCGCCCGAGCCCATCGAAACGAGCATGGCCTCGACGGACGGCGAGTGGCAGAGCCGCGTGCAGTGATCCACGTCGTTCGTCTGCATGACGACGCGGCAGAACTTCTGGATCACGTAGCCGTCCTCGTTGGTGGCCTTGGCGCTCGCGAGGGCGCCGAACCTGCCGCGATGGCGCACCAACCCCTCGGCGGCGGCGTCGAGCGCCTCCTCCCAGCTCACCCGGACCCAGCGTCCGTCGCGTCGGACCATCGGGTGGGTGACCCGGTCGCGCGCGTGGACGAAGCCCGTCCCGAACCGGCCCTTCACGCAGAGGGTGCCGAGACTCGACTGGTTCGACGGGACGTCGTCCGTCATGAGCGCGAGCCGGTCGTCTGTTTGGAGATGGGGGCTCCGCCCCTCGCTCGACTCGCCCGCGATGACATTGACCACGAGGCCGCAGCCGACGCCGCAGTAGGGGCAGGTCGTCTCCACGCGGCGCGCGATCCGCGCCGGCGCGTCCTTCGGGGAGAGCGCCCCCGTCGGACACGTCGCCACGCACTGGCCGCACGAGGTGCACACCGAGGCGGCCAGCGCGCCGTCGCCGAAGACGCCGACCTTGGTCGCGTGACCGCGGCCGAGGAGCGCGATCGCGCCGATCTGCTGGACCTCGTCGCACGCGACCGTGCAGCGCCCGCAGAGGATGCACGCCTCGCGGTCGAGCACGAAGAACGACTTGGACGCGTCGACGTCGAAGCGGTGGAGGGGCGCGAAGCCCGGCTCGCGCAGGCCGTGGCGGGCCGCCGCGGCGCCGACCTGGGCAAAGTCCGCGCGCTCGGCCGACGGGGTCAGCATCGCGAGTGTGAGGTCGAGGACGCCGCGGCGCACGCGCACGGCGTCGGGGTGCTCGGTCGAGACGACCATGCCCTCGCGCGCCGGCAGGTGGCACGCGGCGGGGAGCCCGCGCTGGCCCTCGACGCGGACGAGGCACGTCCGGCAGGCGCCGAGCGGCGCCCGATCCGGGTCCTTGCAGAGCTGGGGGAGCGGGATCGTGAGCAGGTTCACGCCGTCGAGGACCGTCGCGCCCTCGGGGAGCTCGACCGCGCGTCCGTCGATCGTGAGCCTCATCGGCGTCTCATGATAGCCCGAACTCGCCCGGGAACTCGGCGAGGGCCGAGAGGACGGCGAGTGGCGCCGCCTGGCCGAGCCCGCACAGCGAGGCGACCTGGATCACCTCGGCGAGCGAGCTCACGCGCTCGCGCTCGACGGGCCCGTCGAGCACCCTCAAGAGCCGCGCGGTCCCCTCCCGGCACGGCGTGCACTTCCCGCACGACTCGCGCATGTTGAAGGCGAGCAGCGTGCGCACCGCGTCGGCGACCGACGCGCCCTCGTCGAGGGCGACGACGCCGCCCGTCCCCGGGCTCACCGGGCCGCGCGGCACGAGCGGCTCGTCGAACTGCCGCGCGGGGACGACGCTCCCGGACGGCCCCCCCAGGACGGCGGCGCGGAGCGGCCGGCCCGTCGAGGAGCCGCCGCCGAGCTCCGCCGTGAGCGTCCTGAGCGTCGTGCCGAGCTCCACCTCGACGAGCCCGGGGCATCGGACGTGACCCGAGAGTCCGAAGAGCTTGGTCCCGCCGCCGCGGCCGAGGCTCGCGAACCAGGCGCCGCCCTCGGCGACGATGGAGGGCACGGCGCAGAGCGTCTCGACGTTGTTGATGACGGTCGGCTTGCCCCAGAGCCCCGACTCGACGGGGAAGGGCGGGCGCGTGCGGGGCATCGCGCGATAGCCCTCGATGGACTCGAGGAGCGCCGTCTCCTCGCCGAGGACGAAGCCGCCGGCGCCGCGGCGCAGCTCGACGTCGAGCGAGAGGTCGGAGCCGAGGATGCGCTCGCCGAGGAGTCCCCACTCGCGCGCCTGCCCGACGGCCACGCGGAGCCGCTCGGCCGACAGCTCGGCCTCGCCGTGAACATACAGGATGGCGCGCGAGGCGCCGGAGGCGTACGCGGCGAGCAGCACGGCCTCGAGGAGCCGGTGCGGGTCGCCCTCCATCAGATGGCGGTCCTTGAAGATGCCGGGCTCGCCCTCTTCGCCGTTGACGACGAGGTACTTCGGCGCGCCCGTCGCCGCACGGCACGCCGCCCACTTCACCGCCGTCGGAAAATACGCGCCGCCGCGCCCGGCGAGACCCGCCGCGCGTACCTCCTCGATGACCGTCTCGGGCCGGGCGCCCTCGATCGCGTGCACCAGCGTCGCGTACGTCCCGTGGCGGATGGCGTCGGCGATGTCCCCGGGGTCGGCGAGGCCGCAGCGCTCGAGGAGCATCCGCCGCTGGCGCGACAGCCACTCGCGGCCGACGTCGGGCGCCGCGGCGGGATTCGCCGCCAGGGCGTTCAGGAGGCGCGGGACCTCGGCCGCGGTGACCGGACCGGTCGTGAGTCGTGGGCGGCCGTCGCGCAAGACCTCGACGACCGGCTGGGCCCAGCACATGCCGTTGCAGCCCGCGGCGACGACGGTGAACGGGAGGCCGCGGCGCGGAACCTCGGCGCGCAGCGCCTCGAACGTGTCGCGCGCGCCGACGGCGAGCCCGCACGTTCCCAGGCCGACGGCGAGGCGCGCGCCCGTCCGCCGTCGCTCGGCCGCCCGCAAGAGCGTGGCGAAGCGCGCCGCGGGCGCGCGGGCCGTCGGCCCCGGCGGGGGCGCGACACGCCGCGGCGCGGCCGCCACGTGCGGCGCCGGGTGGGCGGCGAGGAGGGCGTCGAGCGCGTCCGGCGTCACGCGGCCCCGGTACGCGTGATCGATCTCGACGACGGGCGCGACGGCGCAGGCGAACCCGCAATCGAGCTCCTCGAGCGTCGCCGCGCCGTCGGCGGTGGTCTGGCCCGCGCGGACGCCGAGCCGCCGCTCGCACGCCGCGAGGAGCTCGCGACCGCCCCGCACGCGACAGCTCACACCCGTGCAGACACGGATCAGCCGTCGGCCGGGCCGGGCGAGCCGGAGCTCCGGGTAGTGCGACGCGACGCCCCACACTTCACTCTTGGGGACGCGCAGGTGCGCCGCGACCGCCTCGAGCGCGTCGGGGGAGAGGTACCGTTCGGCGCGCTGGACCGCCTGGAGCGCGGGCAGGAGCCACGTCCGCTCGCGGGGAAACGTCGCCAGAAGGGTATCGAGCGCCATTGCGGCGATCGTACCACGCGCGCGCAGCGGGCTTGAGCGCGGCGCACGCGCCAGGGGACGGCGGGCGCTCAGGGACGGTGAAGCTTCGCGGTCTCTTGGACGACCAGACCAGCGACGGCTCGGACCATACGGGAGATGTCCCACGCGACCCAGAACATGAAGCCGACGATGACGATGACAATACCCGACGCGATGGCGAGCACGATGAGCAAGACGGAGTGGGTCACTTCCGGAAGCATGGTCCGAGTGTCCTCGTCCAGGATCTCGCTGTCAATGGGCCGAGCTCGATACGCCTACGCGCTGGCCACGTGCAGCGCGATCGTGCCGAGGCCGAGGCGACGATACTGCACCTCGCGCAGACCCACGCGCTCCATGAGCCGCCCCAGCTCGGCGGGTGTGACGAAGCGCTCGACCGACTGGGGCAGGTAGGTGTAGGCGGCGCGGTCGCCGGCGACCAGCGCGCCGATCCGCGGCACCAGGCGATTGAAGTAGAGCCCGAACAGCGCATCCCAGCCCGGCACTCCCGGCCGCGTGATCTCGAGCGCGGCCACCACCCCGCCCGGCACCGTCACCCGGCGCATCTCGGCCAGGCCGGCCGGCAGGTCGGCGAGGTTCCGCAGCAGGAATGCCGAGGCCACGCAGGCGAACGTCTTGTCGGCGAACGGCAGCGCGAGCGCGTCGGCGGCCAGGAGCGGTACGCGCGTCGCGTGGCGCGCGCCGAGCTTCCGCCGCGCCTCGCCGAGCATGCCCTCTGCGAAGTCGGCGCCGACGACGAGCCGCGTCGGGCCCTGGGCGCGGAGGGCGAGGGCGAGGTCGGCGGTGCCCGTGGCGAGGTCGAGCGCCGGCCCGGGCGGCGCCGCGGCGGCCGCGCGCGCGACGACGGCGCGCCAGGCGTGATGGCGACCGCCGGTCATGAGCGAGTTCATCAGGTCGTAGCGCCGCGCGATGCGCGTGAACATCGCGCGCACCAAGTCTGATTGCGTCATGCGCGACCGACGGGCGCCGTCATCGCCAGAGGCCGCCGACGACGGAGGCGAGGACGATCAGCGCGATGTAGCCGTTGACGTTGAAGAAGGCGACGTCGAGACGCGAGAGGTCCCGCGGGCTCACCAGCGAGTGCTCGTAGGCCAGGAGCGCCACGACGGCGGCCCAGCCGGCCCAGTAGAGGAGCCCGAGCCCGGTCGACCATCCAAGGACTGCGAGCGCCACGGCGGTGAGCGCGTGGTTCAGACGCGCCACGGCGAGCGCGGCGGCGACGCCGAAGCGGGCGGGGACGGAGTAGAGCCCCTGCACGCGGTCCACCGCGACGTCCTGGCAGGCGTAGATCAGGTCGAAGCCCGCGATCCACACCGTCAGCGCGAACCAGAGGATGAAGGCCGGTGCGTCGAACGCCGCGCGCACGGCGATCCAGCCGCCGGCCGCCGCCATCCCGTCGGTGAACCCGAGGATCCAGTGGGACGTCCACGTGAAGCGCTTGGTGTACGAGTAGCCGACCAGGAAGACGAGCGCGAGCGGCGCCAGGGCGAGGCACAGCGGGTTCAGCATCGCCGCCGCGACGAGCATGAGCGCGGCGCCTGCCGCCGCGAGAAGCCTGAGCTCGCCGACGCGGAGCGTGCCCGTGGGCAGATGCCGCTCTGCGGTGCGCGGATTGCGCGCGTCGATCACGCGGTCGACGACGCGGTTGGTCGCCATCGCACAGGTGCGCGCCCCGACCATCGCCGCCGTCGCCCAGCCGACCGTCCACCCGCCGGGCCAGCCGCCCGCGGCGAGGACCATCGCGATGTAGGCGAAGGGGAGGGCGAAGACCGTGTGCTCGAACTTGATCGCGTCGAGCACGCGCCCCACCCGGGTCAGAGGCCGTAGTCCTTCCAGCGCCGGGTGACGAGCTCGCGGATCTCCTCCGACATGACGATTTCCTCGGGCCAGGCCTGCGCGACGTCGTCGAGCGCGCCCTTCTCGGTCGCGTCGATCCCGAGCTTGCCGCCGAACCGGTGGCGGAGCGCGGCGTGGTCGAGATCGTCCATCGGCCCCTCGAGGAGCAGGAGGTCGCGCTTCGGATCGATGTTGCCGGTGGCGCGCCACGCGACCTCCGAGAGATCGTGGACGTTCACGTGCTCGCTGACGACGACGATGGTCTTCGCCAGCATCATGAGCCCCATACCCCAGAGCGCCGTCATGACCTTGCGCGCGTGGCCCGGGTAGCGCTTCGTGATCGAGACGATCACGAGGTTGTGGAAGACGCCCTCGGCCGGCATGTTGATATCGACGACCTCGGGCAGCAGCAGCCGGACGATGGGCACGAACAGGCGCTCGGTGGCCTTGCCGAGCCAGTAGTCTTCTTCCGGCGGGCGGCCGACGATCGTCGTCGGATAGATCGGTCGCGCGCGGCGCGTGATCGCCGTCAGGTGGAAGACGGGGTACTCGCGGGCGAGCGAGTAGTAGCCCGTGTGGTCGCCGAAGGGGCCCTCGAGGCGGCGCTCGCGGGGGTCCACGTAGCCCTCGAGCACGATCTCGGCTTGCGCCGGCGCCTCGAGGTCGATCGTCCGGCACGCCACCATCTCGACGCCCCTCCCGCGGAGCCAGCCCGCGAAGACGACCTCGTCCACGCTCGGCGGCAGCGGCGCGGAGGCCGCGTAGATCAGCGCGGGATCGCCACCGAGAGCGATCGCGACGGGCATCACTTTAGCGGGGTCCCCGGGGCCGGCGCCGACCGTAGGTGGCCTGCTGGAGGTGCGGTGTGGCTCCGTCGTAGCGGGGTCCCCGGGGCCGGGGCCGACCGTGGGTGGCCTGCTGGAGGTGCGGTGTGGCTCCGTTCCGCCAAATTCTTTCATCGTGTCTTTCATCAGGCGCTCGTGCTCGGCGCCGCCCTTGTGGGTCTGCCAGTGCATGCCGAGGGTCCGATCGTCGAAGACCTGAAGCCGGTACATCCCGACGTTGCGCGTGCCGGTGCGCGGGTCCCGGGTGAACACGCACGGCAGCGTGATGTAGCGGCCGCCGTCCTTGGGCCAGCAGCGCAGCACCGGCAGGCTCGCGAGCGACGGGCGCTCGGTCTCGACCACCTCCTGGCACGGCGCGTCGGTCACCCGCCGGGGCCCCGCCTTCACGAGGTCGAAGAGCGTGCCGAGCTTCCGGAGCCGCTCGGCGAACGTGCCGGGCAGCTTCACGTCGAGGAGCTTGGCGACGCGCTCGCCGAGCTCGTCCAGGGTCCCGACGCCGAGCGCCAGCGCCAGCCGGTCGGCCGCGCCGAAGGCGTTGACGAGTACAGGCATGTCGGAGCCCTCGACGCGCTCGAAGAGGAGCGCCACGTTCCGCTCGCTCGGCCCCTTCGAGACGCGATCGGTGATCTCCGTGATCTCGAGGTCGCGCGAGACGGGGACGGACACCCGGCGGAGGCGCCCGGCCTGCTCGAGGCGGGCGACGAGCTCCCGGAGGTCGCGGAGCGGGCTCACTCGCGGTAGAACACGGCGACGAGCCAGCCCGCCACGATCGGGAAGGCGAGGCTCGGGATGACGCGTACGACGACGAAGTGCCAACCCATCAGCGGCGCCTCCCAGGCGATGATCCGCTGGACGCCGAAGAGGGACCACGACGTCATATAGGCCACGAGCGACGGGAGGGCGGCGCCCGAGTTGGCGAGCGCGACCATGAACGGCACGCTGACCATCGGGCCGCCGGGCGTGAGCACGCCCGCGAGCGTCGCGATGAGGATCGCGCGCAGCCCGCCCTCGCGGCCGAAGTGGCGCGAGACCACCTGTTCGGGGATGAGCACCTGCATGAGGCCGGCGAGCATCAGCGCGGGCACGAGGCGCGGCAAGATGAACTTGAGCATCGAGAAGCCGTTCTTCGCCCCGAGGAGCGGCAGCCCCGGGTCCTTCACGTACGCGACCCCCGCGAGCGCCAGCGCCAGCACGACGAGGACGATCGTGGAGAGGTCGACGAGTGGGCGCATCGCGGCTCCTTTCGCGCGTTCGGCCGCCACTCATTATGGCACACGGGCGTTATATACTCGCGAAGATGGGGCCGCGCCCCCGCAAATCCCGCGTGGACGAGTTCAGTCTGAGCGTCATCGAGGGCGTCGAGGACGCCCTGCTCGTCACTGACGCGCGGCTCGGCGTCATCGCGTGGAACGGGGCGATGGAGCGCCTCACGGGCGTCGCGCGCGCCGACGCCCTCGGCCGGAACGCCGAGGCGGTCCTGCCGTTCTTCCGCGAGACGGCACTCACGACCCACCTGCGGCGCGCGCTCGCTGGCCACGTCGTCTCCACCGACGAATTTTCGTACGCGCTCCCGAGCCTCGGCCGCAAGGGCTGGATGCGGGCGCGCTGCGTTCCCTGGCGGGACGCGGCCGGGGCCGTCGTCGGCGTCGTCGGCTTCCTGGTGGACGTCACCGACCGACGGCGCAGCGCGCTGTTCGTCCAGGCGATCGAGGCGATCGGCCAGTCGCTCACGTCCTCGCTCGACCTCGACCAGGTGCTCGACACGATCGTCGGGAAGGCGCTCGAGGTCATGGGCGCCGAGGCCGCGCTGGTGGTCTCCTGGGACGGCATGGCGCCCGAGTTCCGCGTGATGCGCGCGACGGGCCGGCTCTCCCGCGAGTACGCGAAGCGCGGCGTGATTCCCGTCGGGAGCGGCCCGATGAGCCGCGCGATCCTCGAGGCGCGTCCCGTGACGACACGCAACATCCTCACCGACTCGGACGTGCGGATCTCGCCCGAACGCCGGGCCCAGGTCGAGCGCGAGGGCTACAAGGCCGCGGCCGCCGCGCCGCTCGCCTCCAAGGGCCGCGTTCACGGCGCGCTCGCCGTTCATTACTGGACCGAGCGGATCTTCGACGACGACGAGGTCGCCGCGCTCAAGCTTCTCGCCGAGTCGGCGTCGCTCGCCATCGACAACGCGCGTCTCTACGCCGAGGCCCTCCAGCGCGCCGCGCACCTGCGGGACCTCGTGGACGTGAGCCAGGCGATCACCGCGCTCGAGACGACCGACGCCATGCAGCGCATCGCCGACGCCGCCGCGGGCCTGGCGCCCGGCGCGCTCGCGGCGGTGCACGTCCTCGACGCCGACCGGCGGGTGCTGCGCTACGCCGCGAACTCCGGTCCCGGCTGGGAGGGGCTGCCGGAGGAGTTCCCGGCGACCGCGGGGCTGCCGGGCCTCGTGGTCGAGACGCGGCGGCCCGTGCTCGTCATCGACCCGGTGAGCGACCAGCACACCCTCGCGCCCGAGTGGTGGCGCCAACGGCCGGACGCCACGTACTACGGTGTGCCGGTGGCGACCGGCGAGGCGTTCGCCGGCGTGCTCGGCTACGTCTCACCCCACGGCCCGCCGTCGCTCGAGGTGCAGGAGGTGCTGCGCCTCCTCGCCGCGCAGGCGGCCGTCGCGGTCAGCAACGCCGCGCTCTATGGGGCCGAGCGCCGCCAGGCGGCCCGCATCCGCGCCCTCGCGGCGGTCAACCGCCGCATCTCGAGCGCCCTCGATCTCGACGACCTCCTGCGCCAGATCTCGGTGCTCGCCGCGGAGCTGACGGGCACGCGCTTCGCGTCGTTCTGGATCGCCGACGAGGAGCGGCGCACGCTCACGCTCACGAGCGCCTCGGCGTCCGAGATGCTGGAGGACTTCGCGCCGCGCGTGCTCACCTACGAGGTCGGGGGCGTCGGCTGGGTCGCGCGCCACCGCGTGCCCCTCGTCGTGGACGACACGTCGGCCGACGACCGGGTCGCCAACCCGACGTGGGCGTCGCGCTGGGGGCTGCACGCCTCCGCGGCGTATCCGGTGCTCGCGGGCTCGGAGCTGCTCGCGGTCATGGCGCTGGGCCACTCGGAGCCGCTCAGCTTCGGCGTTGAGACGCGCGACATCATCGATATGTTCCTCGCGCAGGCGGCCGTGGCCATCCAGAACGCGCGTCTCTACCGCGAGGCGCAGCGGCGGCGCGACGTCGCCGAGGTGCTGGCGCGGCTCGCGCGCGAGCTGACGGCGAGCCTCGAGGTGGAGCGGATCGCGGCACTGCTCGCCCGCGGGATCCTCGAGCTGGTGAAGGTGCAGCGCGCGGCCGTCCTGCGGTACGAGCCCGACGACAGCACCCTGCGCGTGATCGCCGTAGCCGGCGTGGCCGCGGAGCCCGCCACGGACTTCGTCCTCCGTGCGGGCGAGGGCGTCGCCGGACGCGCGATCGCCGAGCGGAAGATCGTCATGACCCCCGACATCCTGGCCGATCCGGCCATCGAGCTCTCGGCGGAGCTCCGCGAGCGCACCGCCGCCCACGGCTTCCGCGGCGCCGCCGGGATTCCCCTGCTCACCCACGAGCGCCTGATCGGCGCTCTGACGCTCTGGCTCGAGCCCGGCCGCCTCCTCTCGCCCGACGAGCTCCAGGCGCTCGAGGCCCTCGCCGACCAGGCCGCGCTCGCCTTCGAAAACGCGCGCCTGTACGCGAGCGCCCGCGACAGCTTCGCGCGCCTCCGGGACACCCAGATGCAGCTCGTGCACGCCGCGAAGATGTCGGCGCTCGGCCAGCTCGTCGCAGGCGTCGCCCACGAGCTGAACAACCCGCTGAGCGTCATCGTCGGCTACGGCCAGCTGCTGCTCGCGCGCGAGCTCCCGGCCGCGATGAAACGACCGATCGAGATGGTCGTGTCGCAGGCGGACCGGATGGCGAAGATCGTCCGGAACCTTCTCTTCTTCTCGCGCCAGCGCCCGCCCGAGCGCGCGGCCCTCGACCTCAACGAGGTGATCGAGCGAACCCTGTCGCTCCGGCTGAACCAGCTCACACTCTCGGGCATCAGCGTCGAGCGCGACCTCGCCTCGGGACTCCCGGCGATCGTGGGCGACCCGAACCAGCTCGAGCAGGTGTTCTTGAACCTCCTGCTCAACTCCGAGCAGGCCATCCACGACGGCAAGCGCGGCGCCCGCATCGTGGTGAGAACGAGCACCAGCGAAGGTGGCCGCGCGGTCAAGGCGCAGGTCATCGACGACGGGCCCGGCATCCCCGGGGAGGTGCTGGCGCACGTGTTCGAGCCGTTCTTCACGACCAAGGAGGTTGGCACCGGGGCCGGGCTCGGTCTGTCCGTCTCGTACGGCATCGTGCAGGAGCACGGCGGGCGGCTCGTGGTCGAGAGCCGGCCGGGCGCGACGGTCTTCACCCTCGAGCTGCCGGTCGCCCCCCCGGCCGAGCTGCCGACCGCGGAGCTCGCCGTCGAGCCCCCGGCGATCCAGGGCGCGGGGCGGCTCGCACTCGTCGTCGAGGACGAGCCGAGCGTGCGCGAGCTCATCGTGACTCTGCTCGGGCAGACCGGCTGGCGCGTCGAGGTCGCGTCGGGCGGGCGCGCGGGCCTCGAGAGCGTGCGGCGTCGCCGCTACGACCTCGTCGTCTCCGACGTCCGCATGCCCGAGGGCGGCGGCGAGGAGTTCTACCGGAGCGCGGTCGCGCTCGACGGGACGCTTCGCGGGCGCTTCGTCTTCATCACGGCCGACACGGCGAACCGCGAGGCGTTCTTCTTCCTCAAGGAAGCGCAGGTGCCCGTGATCGACAAGCCGTTCCAGCCGGCCCTCTTCCTCGACGCCGTGCGGCGCGTGACGATCTCATTGACACCGTCCACCTCGCGCGGTTAGAAGGAGGGGTGACCAAGGCGGACCTCGTGGTGATCGTGGCGAAGAGCTCGGGGGGCTCGAAGATCGCCGCGGAGCGCGCCATCGAGGCCATGGTGTGCGGGATCGTCGAGTCGCTCCGGCGCGGCCGTCGTGTCACGCTTTCGGGATTCGGCACATTTGTGGTCACCAAGCGCGCCGCCCGCAACGGGCGTGACCCGCGCACGGGCAGGGAGATCAAGATCCCGCCGGCGCGCGTGCCCCGCTTTCGCCCGAGCCGCACGCTGAAGACCGCTATCCGCTGAGGCGACTGTGCTCGTCGTGCCGGCAGACGCGCCGCCTGTGCTGGCGAGTCCGGTGTGGTAAGGTTGTAGCGCGTCGTGGGCTGGTGGGGGATCGTCTAGTGGTAGGACGCGTGGCTCTGGACCACGTAGCGGGGGTTCGAATCCTCCTCCCCCAGCCATCCACTCGCTCGGTGCTGGCGCATTGTTCGCGCGGCCCCATCGTCTAGAGGCCCAGGACACGGCCCTCTCAAGGCTGAAACACGGGTTCGAATCCCGTTGGGGCCACCACGCACAACTTCTCCGAAGCTTCTGCAACTTCTGGGAGTTCACGCGCGGTTCTGGCTTCTGCCCTGGGCTCCGTGGAATGGACAGAAACGAACCGAAAAGCCCACAAACGGACACGCGCGTGGCACCGGAAATGGCGCCGAGACCTTACCGCCTAAGTGGTCACGTAGGACATTGTTCGAGTAGATAGACTTCTTTGACCGAGATAGGCCTCGGACGCGCGGATCGGCGACGACCGCATCCGGCCGCGCTTCGGCGATCTTCTCGCTGAGGTGGAGCGCGACGAGCCGGTCCGACAGCCCCACGAGGGGCTTCGGCGGCGTGCCGCAGCGGTCCACGAGGCTGGCTTCCACTGGCGCTCTTGCCAACGCTCTTGAAGAGGACGCCGACTCGGCGGAGGCGGCGGCGGGCGTCTCAGCTCACCGCGAGCGGTACCCGGGTGCCATCCGGCCGCCGCCATGTCGTCCGGAATTCGTGGTCATAGGTCCACACCCGCGATCCTCCCTCTCGTCCGGAGACAGCCGCGAGATAACCATCGGCCCAGTCAGGATCGTGCTCCTCGTAGCGAATCAGCCAATCAAAGACCTCGAGCCAAAGCTGGGATTCATCCTCACTCTGGTAGGCCGAGATCGAGAACTCGGCGAGGAACCGGCGCAACCGCCCGCACTGTGCACGGTGGGGCAGCAGGAACCGCGACCGAGGCACGAGCGCGTCCGTGCCGGTCAACGACTTCGCGGCCCTGGTGCTCGCCCGACACATTGCCGCAGTAGATGCGGATGAGGCGAAAAGCCCAGGCCGAGCGTCTCCGCGCGACGGCCCAGACGCACTCAACGCCAAGGTCCTGCAATCGCCCGCCGCGGAGGTGCTTGGACGTGATCGCCGGGCCGGGACGCAGGCGGGCTACACGGCTCGCGCCGGCCACACCGGCTCGTGGTAGCCGAGTGGCACCGAGGGCCGGGCCCAGCGCGGCGGCGTTTCCGAAAGGCGCACCACCGGTCCGAGATGACGCAGCCGACCGACCGGCGTGTCCGTCGTCACCGATCAGCGCTCCAGCTCTGCTGACGTGAATTCCTTCGGCACGTCCTTGAGGTCGCCCTTCGGCACCTCGCCCCATCCGACGAGCCAGCGGCCGGTCTGCGCGAGCGAGATCCGCACCAGCCAGCTTCCGCCCTCGCGCACGCGGCGCGCGAGTGCGACCATGGCGCCGAAAGCCATCAGATAGCCGGTCAGGTAGTCGATCGCCGACACCGGATAGAACTGCGGACCCGGCGCCGCGCCCGGGAACAGTTCGCCCTGACGAGCGGTGATGCCGCTGACCGTCTGCACCACCGTATCGAAGCCGCGGCGCAACGCCCACGGCCCGACGTGGCTGAACGCGCACAGAGAGACGAACACGATGCCGGGCCGCACGTTCGCCAGCGCCTCGGGCGAGAAGCCGCGAGTGCCGAGCGTGCCAGGCCGATACCCTTGCGAGAACACGTCGGCATCGCGGACGAGCCCACGGAGCGTCTCGACGTCCTCCGGCTCGCGCAGATCCAGATGGGCGGAGAGCTTGCCGTGACCCGTGTCGTATTCCTGGTAGCCGAGATTCGGCAAGTGCGCGGCGCTGATCTTCAAGACGTCGGCGCCGTGCTCCGCGAGCGTGCGAGCACACGTCGGCCCGGCGAGGACGCGCGTCAGATCGAGCACTCTGATGCCTGACAAGGGCCGATCACCGTCGGGGAGCTTTTCGGGCTGGCTGCCGCCGATCTTGACGATTTCCATCAGCGGCAGCGATGCGATCGCGGCGGCTTGCGGGTGCTTGGCCCATTCGTCCATGGTTCGCACCATACCGCCGGCGCCCTTCGCGGCGATGATCGCCTCCTCGAGCTCGAGCGCGTCCCACTTCGCCACTGCCTCGCGCACCGCCTCGCGATCTTCCGGCACGCCGAGCACACCGAGGGCGGCCGCACGATGGTTCGGGAAATTGCAGTGGAGATAGCTCCAGCGGCCGTTCTTCGCAGGATAGACGCCCATTACGGCGTTGCGCTCGGTCGACACCGGCGCGCCGTTCAGCTTCATGTAATGCCCGCTGCGGAGTGAGGCTGTCGCCTGGCGTCTATCGACCGCGACCTTCTGACGCAGTCCCGTGCGCAGTTGCCACAAGTCGGAGACGGCGAGGCCGGTCGCCGCGAGCGCGGCCGCGCTGGTCTCGGCGATCCGGAACGACGTCGGGAATATCGGATCTGTGCCGCCGGTGATCTCGACCGCGCGGGCGCGCTCCTCGCCCCAGCCGGCGATCGGGAAAATCGTGCGCAGGGCAGCGTTGGTCATGGCGACTCTCCTTGGGGATGACCCGTCGCGCGAGTATACTCACCCACCATGCGTGAGAATACCCTCAAGCAACGGCATTTCGGCGTCCTGATTCCTTCCACGAATACGACGGTCGAGATGGAGTGTCGACTCTTGCCGACGACGTACCAGGCGCACTTCGGACGCCTCATGTCCAGTGGCGCCGGGAGTTTCTCGCCCAGCCGAGACGAGGACATCGACTATCAGTCGCGCTTGCTGGGAACGGCCAGGGTCGAGATGGTGATCCTGGCTCAGACGTCGGCAAGTCTCTTTGCCGAGGACTACGACGACGTCGTCACGAAGCGGATGGGTGTCGGTGCCGGCGTTCCGGCAATCACGTCAGCGCAGGCGGTCGGCCGCGCCGTTCGGGCCCTCGGAGCGCGCCGTGTCGCCATCGTGTCTCCCTATTCGGATGCGGTCAACGAGCGTGCCGCCCGCTATTTCAAGACGAAGTACGGGCTCGACACGATCGTGCTCGAGGGATTTCGCGCGACCGACGCGTATGCGATCGGCCAGCTCGGCCCACAGCACGCACGCGATGCATTCGCCCGGATCGATCGGCCGGAGATCGAGGTCTTCGTGGTGCCCGGTGGCAATTTCCCGACGATGTCCTCGGTGGCCTCCTGGGAGCGAGAATTCAAGAAGCCCGTGGTGACCACGAATCAGGCGTCGATCTGGGCGATGCTGCGCGCGTTCAACAGCGGCGACCGCCTGCCGGCCTTCGGCCGTCTGCTCGCTGAAGTACCGGCCGACGCATCCTAGACGTTGCGCGACTCGCGGCGCGAAGACCGCACGCATCGATCGTCTTCACCTTTTTCGGGCGCTGGGCGCCGCACATGGCGCGCTCGGAAAGCGCGCGGGTCTCGGCGACGCTCAGGCGGACACGTTCGGTAGTACGTAGAGCGTCAGTCGTCGTGGTCGGCTATGCTACGTCACGAATTCGTGGGAGGAATCTCCATGTCCGACTACATCCCCAGCCCCAGGCAGTGGGTGCGCGATCAGGTCGACCTCTACGAGCGGAGCGGTGGGAAGCAAGGCACCACGCTCCGCGACACCGGGCTGCCGGTGATCATCGTGACGCATACCGGCAACAAGACCGGCGCGATTCGCAAGACACCGCTGATGCGCGTCAAGGACGGCGCCAACTACGTCCTCGTCGGCTCGTTAGGAGGAATGCCGAAGAACCCTGTTTGGGTGTACAACCTGCGCGCCAACCCCGCGGTCGAGCTGCGCGACCACACCGCCGTCCACGCGATGCGGGTCCGCGAGGTCACCGACGAGGCCGAGCGGGCGCGACTGTGGAAGCTCGCCGTGGCGGCGTATCCGCCGTACGAGGAATACCAGGCGAAGACCACACGACAGATCCCGGTCTTCCTCGCGGAGCCGAGAGGCTAAAGGAGCGCGAAGCGTGAGAGTCGTCGATGCCATCGCCCGCATTCTCAAGATCGAGGGCGCCGAGTTCCTGAGCGCGTATCCAACCACGTCACTGATCGACGCCGCAGCCAAGGCCGACATTCGGCCTGTGCTCTGCCGCCAGGAACGGGTGGGCGTAGGCATTGCCGACGGCTATGCGCGGGTGAAGAACGGCAAAACGCTCGCCGTCTTCTGCATGCAGTACGGCCCCGGGGCCGAGAACGCCTTCCCGGGCGTCGCCACCGCGTATTCCGATTCCACGCCCATGCTGCTCTTGCCGCTCGGGCACCCGCGCGATCGTGCCCAGGTCTTCCCACTGTTCAGCTCGGCGCGCACCTACGCGTCCGTGACCAAGTCCGTCGAGACCATAACTGTGGGTACTCAGGTCGCGGACGTCATGCGCCGGGCCATCAGCCTGATGCGCATGGGCCGCCCGGGCCCGGCGATGGTCGAGATTCCGGCCGATATCCTGAACGAGGACGTGCCCGACGCGCTGATCGAGGCGTACCGCCCGATCAAGGTGACGTCGGCCGGCGCCAATGCCCGTGATGTCGAGACTGCCGCCCGGGTGCTTCGCGAGGCGCGGCGGCCGGTGATTCACGCCGGCCAGGGCGTGCTCTACGCGGAGGCATCGGATGATCTGCTCGAGCTTGCCGACCTGCTCGCGGCTCCGGTGATGACCACGATGGAAGCCAAGAGCGCGTTCCCCGAGGATCACCCGCTCGCGCTCGGCACCGGTGGCCCGGCCGTCAGCGGACCCACCTTGCAATATCTTCGCGAGGCCGACGTGGTCTTCGGCATCGGATGTAGCTTCACCCGCCACGGGATGGCGGCGAGTATCCCGGCCGGCAAGACGCTCATCCACGCCACCAACGACGAGCGCGACCTCAACAAGAACTACGCGGCTGACTACCCGCTCTTGGGCGACGCGCGACTCGTGCTGCGCCAGTTCATCGAGGCCATCAAGGTCCAGGGCGGCCGCCCCGCCGGACGAGAACGCGTACGCGCCGAGCTCGAGTGCGTCCGCGCGGCATGGCTTGCCGAGTGGACGCCCACGCTCGGCTCGGCCGAAGTCCCGATCAACCCGTACCGGGTCATCGCCGAGTTCATGCGCACGGTGGACCCGCGCGACGCCATCGTCACGCACGACTCGGGGAGCCCCCGCGACCAGCTCCTGCCCTTCTACCGCGCCGTCCCGCCTCGCAGCTATCTCGGCTGGGGCAAGTCACATGCGCTCGGCACCGGGCTCGGCCTCATCATCGGCGCCAAGCTGGCCGCCCCGGAAAAGCTCTGCGTCAATTTCATGGGCGACGCCGCGTTCGGCATGACGGGCCTCGATTTCGAGACGGCCGTGCGCTGCGGGATTCCCATCCTCACCGTCGTGCTCAACAACTCGGCCATGGCCATCGAGATTCCGCACCTCGTCGTGTCGCACGACAAGTACGGCGCACGCAACATCGGCGGGCGCTACGCGGATCTCGGGCGCGCCATGGGCGGCTGGAGCGAGCGGGTCGAGCGGCCCGAGGACATCGCCGGCGCTTTCGCGCGAGCGCGAGAGGCCACCGAGAGCGGGCAGGCGGCGCTGCTCGAGTTCATCAGCAGCCAGGAGACGCGCTTCTCCCATCGCGGCGCGTTGCGGTAGTGCGACGGGTGATCTTTCTCGACATCGACGGGGTGCTCGCCCCCATCCACCGGTGGGATCGGTACGGGGGTCTGGACTCTGCGGGCATTCAGGTGCTGAACGAGATCGTGGCGCGCGGCGGAGCCGATGTCGTCATCTCGTCCACCTGGCGGTACGGCAAGACAGCCGCCGAGCTGCAGCTTCTCTTGGAATCGCAGGGGTTCACTGGCTGCGTGCTGGACACGACCCCGACTGGGACGCGGGGCGCCGACCGTGGAGAGGAGATCGCCGCCTGGCTCGCGGAGCATGCCGTGAGCGGCTATGTGATCATCGACGATCACGTCGACATGAGCGAGCTCGGCACGCACCTCGTTCAGACGCATCCGGCGCACGGGCTACAATCAGCCGACGCGACGCGCGCCATCGCGACGCTCATGCGCCCACTCACGGGAGGAAGCCATGCTGATCGTCGATTCCCAGATCCACCTCTGGCAGAACGGCAAGATGAGCGCGCAGCATCGCCAGATCCCGACCTATTCGGCCGATGATGCGCTGGCCGAGATGGCCTCGGCCGGGGTCGATTGCGCGGTGATCCATCCGCCCAGCGCGCTCGGCGAAGCCGTCAACGTCCTCGCTGTCGAAGCGGTGCGCCAGCATCGCGACAAGTTCTGCATCCTCGGACATTTCGATCTGCAGAGCCCAGACCGCGAAAAGATCGTCGCCCGCTGGCGCGAGCGGCCGGGCATGCTCGGGTTTCGCTTCACCTTCAACCAGCCACATCAAAAGGCGTGGTGGACCGATGGCTCGCTCGACTGGTTCTGGGCGGCGTGCGAGAAGGCGAGATTACCAATCGGACTCCTGGCCGGCGGCAACATGACGGCGCTGGCGAAGATCGCCGAGCGGCATCCCGGTCTGAAGCTGCACATCGATCACCTCGGGCGCCTGGGTGGCGGCCGCGCAGGAACCGACGACGCGGCCTTCGCCGATCTTCCGGACATACTGGCGCTCGCCAAATTTCCCAATGTCGCGGTCAAGATGTCAGGTGCTCCGAGCTATTCGAGTCAGCCCTACCCGTTCCGGAACATCCACGGCTATCTGCGTCAGGTCTTCGAGGCGTTCGGGCCTGAGCGCTCGTTCTGGGGCACCGACATCACCCGCATGCCGTGCTCGTACCGGCAGTGCGTGACGATGTTCACCGAAGAACTGCCGTGGCTGAAGGGCCGCGACCTCGAGCGGGTGATGGGTGGGGCGATCGTCGATTGGCTCGGCTGGAAACGCTCCGCCGCTGCGTGAACGAGGAGGTCAGCATGGACGAGCATCGTCGCGACTTTCTCAAGCAGATGACTACGCTCGCGGCAGCCGGCATGCCAATCGTCACGGTCGCCGAGCCGCTCCTCGCTCGGGCAGGCGAGGCGCAAAGGAGATCCGGAATGAAGACGTCCTACGATCCAGCGGCAATGTTCGAGCTCAAGGCCAGCGAAGTAGAGTTCCGGCGCACGCCGGCCGGCCGGCAGCTGATGGCCCGCATCTATCAACCGCAGGGCACGGGGCCGTTCCCGACGGTGCTCGATCTGCACGGCGGCGCCTGGCGCCGCAAGGATCGTCTTGCCGAGGAGCCGATGGACCGCGCCATCGCGGCCAGCGGCGTCCTGGTGGTGGCCATCGACCTGAGGCTCTCGGAGGAAGCGCCGTACCCGGCGTCGGTGCAGGACGCGAATTACGGCGTGCGCTGGCTCAAATCCAGAGCCGCCGAATGGAACGGCGACCCGTCGAAGATCGGTGTGTACGGCAGCTCCAGCGGCGGCCACGTCGCTCAACTGCTGGCCATGCGCCCGCGCGATCCGCGTTACAACGCGATTGCCTTGCCGTCGGCCTCGAACCTCGATGCGACGGTGGCCTATGTCGCGACCCGCTCGCCCATCAGCGACCCGTACGCGCGCTTCCAGCAGGCGGAGCGGATGAAGCGCGAGGGGATGACCGAGAACAGCCGGATCTACTTCAACCCCTGGGAAACGATCTACGAAGGCAATCCGCAGCAGATCCTCGAGCGCCGCGAGCCGGTGACATTGGTGCCGATGCTGATCATGCAGGGCGCGCTCGACGACAACGTGCTTCCGGCCGTGCAGGAGAAATTCGCTGCAACGTACAAGGCGGCTGGCGGTGTGTGCGAGCTGACCGTCTTCGAGGGCAGCGAACACGAGTGGGTCGCCAAGCCCGGGCCGCAAACCGATCGTGCGCGCGAAATGGTCAAGGCGTTCATCGCGCGTCAGCTGAAAGCATAGTGGAGGTGCGACATGGCACGCGACGGCTTTCTGATCCTCGACAGCGACCTTCACATGATGGAGCCGGACGATCTCTGGGCCCGGTACCTCGAAGGGCCACATCGAGCGAGCCTGCCGCGGTTCTTCGGCGGGCAGCAGCAAAAACTCAGCGATAGCCCCGAGGACAAAGGTCACGCCGATACCATCATGGGGATGGAGGTGCAGGGTCTGGCGATTCCCGCGCATGGCAAGGCGACGGCCGCCACCGCGTCCAGCCGCGAGCTGCGTCGCCTGAGCCGCGCGCGGCCCCCACACTTCCAGGTCGCGCGCGGGCGCGGCTTCGACCCGGAGTCGACCCTGACCGCCATGGATATCGACGGCGTCGACGTCGCTGTCATGTACGGCACGCGCGGGCGGCAGATCTTGATGCACGACGACCTCGCGCCGGACTACGCGGCGGCGCTGGCGCATGCCTACAACAAACGGGGCGCACGAATATTGCCAGAGGCAGCCGAAGCGGCTGAAGTTCGTCGCCCAGGTGGCGATGCACAGCATCCCGGCGGCGATCGAAGAGGCGCGCCGATGCGTCAGGGAGCTTGGCGCCGTCGCCGTCATCGGCACCCCGAACCCGGTCCACGGCCAGCATTTGCACGACGAGGCGTGCG